>JGI24021J15306_10000669_pt1 | contig 28416 bp, 20 predicted proteins | sample Ectturendosymbi1_FD_15306 | JGI IMG/M metagenome (IMG submission 15306) | reverse complement strand
TTTCAAATACAGTTTTGGATGTATGCCGCAACCGGGGGGCCAAACATGACATGGGAGGTGAATGATTTCAAATGGGGGGCCGGGCACCACTAGTCCCCCCGCTGGAGACGACCCTGGTCGAATGTCATCTCTGACATTTGTTTAAAGGACTTTTGCTCGAGGTGGGCAAAATGGCTTTGGATGGGAAGGTGTAGAAGGGACTGGGGAACAATTTGCCCCCAAAAAAGTTCAAAATACCTGATTTCAAGACAAACACAAAGGTATTTAGCACAATAGACTTGCCCCAACTTTTTGTGAACATTTTATCAATTTGCCCACTCCATAACCATATTTCCTAGTCGTTTAGGCCACGAGTCTAGGGTTTCAAAATACAATGACTGAAGAGTTAATTTTTTAATCAACAACTTGCTCCCCAAAAATGGCGCCTGGGGCTCGGAGTCCTTGCTACGTCGCTGATTATATTATATACGAAATATAAAAGCTACCAAACGGTTATGCAAATTCCTAAATCGCACCTGTTTCACGTGGTTGCAAGTGCAAGTGAGGGTATCACTGTTTTCAACGTGGTTTTGCCAAGAAGCTTGAGCTACCATGCCATTTCCCGATATGTAGCGATAGATTTGAAAGAAAAACTTTTTCAACACATGAATACAACTTGTCGAAAATAGAACTCAGAGTGTGTTCGTGAGATGTGAACAGGATTCTACCAAGCATGGATCGCAGTGAAAACATACCGAACGAGAAACGGATTCATTTAGAGGAATACACAGCTTTAAAAATTGAAGCATTGCCATGATTGAAATTGACTAAGAGTTTGGCACTCGCATGAGTTGTAAATTTAGTAACCGGCTGACATACATCAGAAGCCGAATTATTTTTCTTTCTATACCTATACCTGACTGCCATGCACTTCAACATCCGGATACTCGAAAAGAACCCGCAACACGGTCGCGCTGACGTGTCCGTGTCGGCACACCCAAGACACATCGTGCAAGTTTTATTTTGTTCAAAGCAGGCTAACGACACAGGTGAACTACACGACAGCAAATCAAAACAACTTGAACTCAATCGTACCAATCGAGCACGCAAAGCTACTAGCACGAGCTGCACATTGTACAGACAGTTGACAAGAAATGTTAAACACCACACAACAGCAGACACGAACAAAGGAGGTGACACCGTTTGAACGCGTGGCAATGCGAACAACCGTTGAAAGTACAAGGTACGGGGGAGGCCGATGCGACGGCGAAACGGAACAGCATCTGAGAATTACAGACTAAGCAGCTACGACGAGTAAGCGCGAAACATGCAACGCCCGATGATTTGATCAAATAATTTCACGTTGACTGCAACACAGATTATTATACTTCTATGATTTATCGACAGCACCGGAAACACTTTACTGCGACGTACAGTTGAATAATACAAACACTGAAAATGCAATATGTTTAAGCACGTGCGAGCATATGAGGAACACGAGGCCAGTTTAACAACCACGCGGTTGGTACCAAGCATCTGTTCATTATGGCAGGTAAAACGTGAAGACGCGTGATCATAGGTAGCGCGGTTAACACTGCTGCGAGTAATTCGTGTATATGCTGGCATCAATGCAGCTACAAGTCGTGACGACATCAAATACAAGTACCTACCCAGACGCAAGAGATGTGCTTTTCGCTTGTGCATCAAAAAAGCATGAATTGCGGCAATTGCCGGACAAACTTACGAATAGGGACGTTTGCTGGGTCCTGTTTCAGCGCCCGGTGTTGATGCAATTGCTTTTTCCACCACGTACAGTGAATAGGTGTGCAATCAAAAAGCGGCGGGTTTGCTACAGTTTGTTCACTTCGACTTATTCAACTTTGCTCAAGCAACGAAGTCATGTACAAAACACGCAAAATACTAACTTTGGCTAAGCGCTAAAATGATTGTTGCTGCGGCAGTAGGGTCCAATCGAATCGTGTGTCGCGCTTTCATCGAAATCACAGCTATTTAATCAGGAAGGTGAGAATCTTCTTGGACATTGTCCGAAACAGGAAGCGTACGTGCGCGAAACAACGAGTGCGAGCAGCAGATGAAACAACGAACGAAGCTACCCTCGTCGATGACGTCAGAACAGTACAACTCGAATAGGCGCGACCGCCCCATCACAAAGCACACATAAGAACATGCCTTTGTACACTCGAAAACAATTCGTGCCGTAACTTTTAAGTTGCAGTTATGCGCTGCACGACAACCGGCATGTCTTTGTCGGAGCAGCAGCTGTTACGAAGTTTGTCTAAAGCAAGTGTTGCGCAAGATCTGATTTGAATAAGAGGAGCTTCTACGACATGGAGTGATCTCGGCACGGGCATGTTGCGCGGGTCCCTACTCTAACGATTCGATTCTGGTAAGTCCGACACGATTCCCACATCACGATTTGCCAACATGGCAAACGTCATCACAGCCTCATAATCGTACAACATCATCGTCATCATCACAGCCAACGTTCACGAAAGAAATCTCAAACCTTTAATACTGCAACTAAACTTGACAAGACTCGCCATTGGTCACTGCTGTGTAGAACAAAATCTTTTATCACGCAAACTCATTAGGACGAAAAAACAAAGTGAAGACGTGAGCAAAGCGCGGAGCATACCAAACATAAAAGGTGATTTCTAAAAAGAATACTTGAGTTGAAGTCACGAGAACGTTGAGTACAAGATTACAGCACGCAACTGGAAATAGAAGCGCGGCTGTCAGTTCAACTTCCATCTCATCCAAGCACCTGCGTAAAACACAACAATTGTCAAGTCAGTGGGTTGCAGGTTGTCATATACTGAACTGCATTTGTGTATAATTAGCTTAGCTTGCCAACCAATCTTTTCCGGGCAATGTTTGTCTGAAAAAAACGAACATTCTGCGCAGCAATGAGGTCACGATTCAAATCAGACATAAGACTCTCATCGATGGTTCCATTTTCAACGAGACAGTGACGTCACCGTAGTGGCTGCACTTTGAACAAGACCGTGAGGGAAGATTTGAAAAGTGAAAGCGAAATCTGACGTCAGTAGCTAGGTTACCTTAAAACTCCACCTTGCACGCTTCCACGGTTTCGTCGTGCATGATCACTTTGCTACCGCTCGCCACCAGGTGGATGTTATCAGCTTGGAGTTCGAGACGATAATCCTGATACCTGGCGATATGCAACAGAACGATAAGATGGCCCGCGTCCGGACAACTGTGTGATCAACAATTTATGTTCATGAACGAGGTTCACGCTGTCAAGCTTGGCAGTGCGCGTTAATTGAACAGAACACTCGGACAGTGATGTTTTGAGTATTTGTAGAAAACTGCAATGGACGAACGCACGCGGAAGCACCACAAGAACAAATTCAACAAATAGCGTAATTGCTAACATCAGGCAAAGTCACGACTCCAGGATAAACATTTGTCTAAAAGCATTCTATAAAGAATATCCTGTCAACGTGTGGGGCGCAAGAATTGGATTTTTGTTTAAAAAAGGAGCTTTGTAAGAGCGTTCACAACAAACACAACGCAGTGACCCAACACGCACAGTAAGCTTCGCCGATCGGATGAGATACTACAGAAGATTGATCAAACGTGTGCGAATAGGTTAGAAAATCAAACGACAATGTGGAAACCAACTTTTCAGAAGTGGAAGGGGCATAAAGGAAGTTCAGGACATAATGGCCCTGAGACAGTCACAAAATTTATCAACTTGATACCAACTTGACAAGTAGCAGGTAACAACTACATTTGTTTACTGTTAAGTCAAATTTTCCACGCTGAACTGAGTGATGTCCCAGAGTAAATGTTTCGTAAGCAAGATCTCATCTCAAAACTTTCGAACTGAGGCAGTTGTTTCAAAATTGCATGAAACGAAAGTGAAAAGCAACAGCGCACTGCATATCGGAGCTTTACTTCTGTGCCATCCAAACCGAAAAATCTTGCACTGTTTTGACCTCCGCATTGAACGTAGCTGTAGCTGCGGTAGGTAATGATAACAGGGCTTCCGCTGCCAGCAAAAGCAGACGAGATACTTTGATCTTCAGCCCTTACCAGTCGTGCAATGCCTGGGAATTGTGAGTCGGAATAACTGTAACATTTTCCAGTTCCTGCCCGGCCGTTTCGAATTTGCCCCACGTCTTCTTTCCCTCGAGCAAATACCGAAGCACTTCTCCACTGGGCTCGTCGGCGCTGGCGTCCACACCGCTTATGACGTAATATCTGCGACAGCGACGCAATTGATTAGAGACGGTGAAGCCAGTCACGTCATTTCATTTCCAGTGAGTTCACAAACAGCTTGATCGAAGTTGGCGGGGCTTTTAGTGGCGCGCTTCGCGCTGGAAGATTAAAGTAACCACGTTCCCCTTTTCCGATCACAGGTGATTCACATTAACTGCAACGCAACACTGTGCACAGCAACGACGGAAAACGTAACGTCAATACCTCGATCGGATGCGTTTGAAAAACTCGACATTCACATGATTCTTGTTGGCATGGTGAGGAATGTAAGCAAGGTCGAAGTAAAAAGCTTTTTGCTCGGTTGACTTCTTAGAATCTGTCGAAGAAAATTCCGGTTTTAAAACAATACGTTTGAACTTCGGATCCAAAAGCAGACAACGTTGAACTCTTAAAAAATGGACTTGCAGCGGTTGGAATGACGCGCTTGATGCAAAGCGATTAGTGCAGAACCTTTTCGCGAGGAAGAACACTCTGCTCTAACGCTGTTTCGTGCACGCCCTTTAAATATCAACTGTGGCGATTACACTGGGATTACCGATCAGACAGTGTGCCGATCTGAACGTCACCAGCTTTAACCACCGCGACCGACGACAAAGCATACTTTCTGCATTCCACGCGCGCATACCTGAGCTTCCGGCCAACTTTTTGCTTGGCTTGGCGCTTCTGACGCTGTCCAGGGCCATCATCGGATCCTCGCGACGAACAGGAGTGAAGTCTTGATTGAACGCTGATTGGCCGGCGGCCAGTTGACTAGCGGCGAAATCGACCGCGAACGGGTTCGTGCTTGGCAGCGTGGGCGGACAGGGCGTGCTGCTGGCGGCAGGTGCATCTGTGAGCAGAGTTTGAATGCAATGATGCGCGTGCCATCAGCACTCGGCGCAACATTCACGAACCTGGCAACGCGATGAAAAGGGATGATGCAAAATTCATGAAACAGGTCTGTCAACGAACCCACAACGACGGAACAAGATGAAGTCTTTGAAACTCTGCTGCACGCTGGACAGGTGACACGGTTCTATCGCTATGCCGCCACCATAAGCCATGACTTCGCTCGATACCAACAGCACAACGTACGCCAATTTTTTGAACGCGAGTGCTGACGCGCCATGCCATCGGCTATTTCTTGTAATGATGTTACATTTCACATCATTAGCGATTTGCCAGGTAATATTTTCAAATGCAACCGTAACATTGAAACAAAAAATCGATAAAAATATTAGAGAAGTTTACGATCTTACTTTATTATGATCACAGGAATACAATGCGCCATTTCAAATCATCCGATGCGCCAAAGGTTGGCCACCCCTGGCGTACAGCATGAGATGGGAAAGAATTCATTACTGATGCAACACAGGAATCATTACCAGACTAGCAGGTAGTCACAGAACTCCTTTCGGTCACATTTGAAGAATACATTTATCAGTAATAATTTAATTGCCAAATATCAGATTTGGAATTTAGTTGCAACATCAAGCGCAACTTTCCAGATTATCACGCAATCTCTGACTGAAATCGCTGGCTTAGGCAAACCTGCATGCAGCCCTGCAGGGATGTTTGATACAGTCTCCATTTATCGATAGAGAATGACATGTTGCCGATGCTTATCGACGATTGCGGCCATGACGATCACGACGTCTAAATACAGACGCGTAAAGACAAGTCTTGCCCGCAGCCTCCAAACCATGTTCGTTTCAAGCAAAGCACACCCGAGTTCGGAAATACAGATGAAAATGCAACATGGAATTGTTAAATTTGCGGCTGATTAGTCACAGGAGGAATGTCTGAAGAATGTGTTCCTCATGTCAAGCAGCGCTGTTTGTCGATTGGCAGGCGACTAATTTCCGAGCAAGCAATTTGCGCGCGTCTCCGGTATGTGAAGAAATCCAGCGCCTTAATCAGTTTTTTTGCAGCATGGCATCTGCTCAAATCCTCGTCGCACTCACTGATTACATTCCTTGCGCTTCGCAGCATGACGTCAAACTGACGTAGAATAAGGCAAAAGCACACTTGCGCAAAACCAGCTGGACACAGATAGACAGGCAACCACACTGCATTTCAAATCAAGGAAAAGATATTCGATACATAAACTTTGCAATTAAAACCACAGCAGCAAACATCAATCATACTATCAGTCGATGTTTAAAAAACAGTAAAACATGCGACTGTTCTACCCACGGGGGCGAGCCATACTGGTGACGATTGGTGGATGAAGGGAGATAATTGTCTACAATAGGGGTCAGCAACTTGCTTTTTCTACGGACGGGTCTAAGGTAGGCATTATTTCCACGGACCGGCCTTCATGGCGTAGCAGTTAATATATCAAAAATGACACAACGAATTTTAATTACATGCAAATGCAACTCGCCATAATCCTGAAACAGTGGAAACCTTGAGCTCGTTTTTCTGCAACGAGACGATCCCACCGTGGGGTCAAAGTAGAACAATGACACGCGCAGTGTATTTCTATGGCCAGTCTGCTTCGTGATGTTGTCTTGGTTTGCTTCACATTGTTTTTTTTTGTTTAGGCACTAATTTATTTTTTTGTGCGAACCCGTAACAACCGACTCGCAGAACAAGCGACTTGCCAGGCCGTGAACCTGTGGCTGCCTACCCAGGTCTGCATTATCATAAGTCGCATTTCAAGCAATTACAGAAACTTGAGCACACTCTTCGTTCTATATTTTTGAAAGTGTGCAGAAAAATCCTAAACAAAATATTGGAACGAGTGGATTCGTCAAAATTCCATACTATGTCCTCCATTCGCTAGCGTGTCGAATGATATTTCGAAAAGCAGAGAAATTGCATTAAAACCTTTCAAGGATCCAATATTTGAAAAAGTCGATACAACGTTGTGTGCGGTCAGACAGGCAGCAAGATCACGCCCGCGCTACTTGCGGCGCTAATGACTAACATATCGATAAGCGCACGAGGCAGGGCGTATCGGTCCCGAAATGCTTGAACAGAACGCCAATCAATACCAAGCGGTGCGGTTTGTTTCACGCAACCTTCTGTGGATCAAAATACCATCACACCTGCATCATGTTACAAAACCAAGATTTCGTGCATGACTCCGATACACGCGCAGGCAGACGAGGGTATATAAATCTCGCGTCCTTTGGACAACTGTATATTTGAAGCTGTGCCCAGAATCACCAGTTTCGCGGTTTATCTTTGAGCAAGACAACTGTATCACAAAATCATTCTTCGTACCTTTGGCTGTGTTTTTAATTGTCTATTTCCCGAGAAATACGTTGGTCGTCATTTTCATAATCTTGGACAGCAACGAGTGGCAGTGCAGTCAAGAGTGGTATGTCCGGGGCAAACGCCAAGGTCACCCAAACCTTCAACGCCACAATGTTTTGGGTCAATCCTGACGTTTGACGAGTCCGCTCTTACACTTTGCATCGATAAATAGTTCGGTAGAAAACACTACTAATTTTACCTGAATGAAGTTTCTCCATCTCATTGTGATCTACATCTACGTCGTCCTGCTGACAACCTTCCATGAAAGGTGCGCCATGCGAGTCCATTCCATTTTTGTTCTGAAATACCACGATAAGCGAAATTTTGCGGTAAGTTTTCCTTGATCACATAAACGAACCGCGTATTTAATAATGGTTACAGAGAAAAAAAAGAAACTGACATGAACTAGCTGCAAAAAAATAGATACAATCAATATTGTTTCGCCAAAGAATCAATTTTTAATAAAATTCTGTGCCTAAGCGACACCGCCAATATTTACTGTAATGCTGGATGGAAGGCACAAAGCTGAGTCGGTTGCATAAAAGCAGACCCAACAAATACGTCTGATTCTTCGACACATTACTCTGGGATTATATCTCTGGTGATCCTAAACATCGGCAAATGTAGGACGACTAACGCGCGTCGCGCCTGCGAGAGGTTCTTCACTCCAGCACAGTCGTTTGCACCGAATTGTTGCAAGCGCAGCTGCACCGAAGCTGTTTGAGGCGGGTAAGTTAGAGCAGATTTTATTTTTTGGATCACCACGATTCAAATATTTTAAGACTTACCGTCCCTGCTTCCACAGCTGATTGACGACCTGCAACAAACGACGAATCATAGTAAGTGAATCAGCAGAGGTGGATGGCAAGACATCATAAAATGTTCCAAAATCTTTACATTTCGAGAAATATCTGTTAAACTATATTTGTTACCAAAAACATGTAAGCGTTAATCGCATTTTCGTTGCAGATGACAACGCTACAGGAAATAGTACGTGTTCATAGAAACTCTCAAAACTGCTACAGTTCTTCGTATTTTATCGCAGCCGAGGGTGTCCGGGTCGGGTTTAAAACTCCAGCATCTTGCTCATCGGGTAACTCACATTTCGTACACAATCATATGAAAACAGCCACTCATCGACTAAGTTTAAACCAATTCCTTGCGCGATGCGGTTGCTTCACAGTAACGCACTTTGAGCGCTTAAAAAATATGCAACGAGTGAGGCTGTGCTGGTTGCACTCGACCCACCATCGAATTCCGCGAACATGCTTTCTGTAATTTTCAGCACCGGATGCCTTTCGTCGTCATTGATAAGCTCGTACTCTCGTGACTGTTGCCGTTGTACATCTGTCGAAAGTTCACAACTTCGTCATTGTGCAATGCTTCCTAAAATACCTTAGGGAATTAATGACACACTTATATTTGCCCTACATGTGGAAGGGTTTTGCAATGCTTATACCCAAGACCAGGCAGGGGCAAACTCCGGCCAGTCAAGTTCTTTGACCGGGCCTGATGAGCTTGCCAAAACTATATTAATCACACCAATTGGCTTTTCGTATTGCGATGTCCATGTTTCCCCTGTTCAAGGCGCACTATACATACACCAAATGACCTTCGTTGAGGTCGGGTATATTACTTCACTGTTAAAAACACGCTCACCGCGGTACGGCTTCGCAATAATGGCCTCTGTGGGACGCACGTGACGCAAGCAATTATCGCAAAACCTCAATAATCAACGACATCTTGACGTATTGGAAAATTCCAATGATGGCAGGCCAGGGCGTGAAATGATCATTGACTTATTTCTAACACAGTGGAAAACAGATGTAAAAAATATGCTTTAAAATGTGGGAAGGCTGGGAAAGATACAAGGTGTTAGTTCTCGTGTGATGTAGTCCTGAGGCAACCTAGGATAAGCTTTGCAGCAGCAACTTGAACGCTTTCGAGAAGATTGGTGTCTGCAACAGGACAGTTATCATATAACCATTACCTCCATAACCAAGGATGGCCAAAACATATGCACGATGAAACACTACAAGTGAATGTTTGAGTAAGGAAATGTTCAATCCTTCAACGCATTAATCATTGAAATTGCTCTATGATGCAGAGTTGAGATGTGCATACGCCAAGTCAGAGACCCATGAAAAATGAGTCCTAGATGTTTACGGGGAACAATTTCATTTAATACTTGGTTGAAGAAGTGGATTGGTTGCGAACTTGAGCTTGTGCAGCATTGAAAGTAACACTACACAAACCAGACAAGCCTAGAAGACCACCCGCCATTGTACATTAATTTCCAGAACTTTCAAAGACTTGAATCAAGGTTTGATTCTGGCATTCAAACTGGCAAAGGCTAGCAGGCCTCTTTACGAATGCGAGTTTTAAGACACATATTAAACACAGCAAGTTTTAATTGTCCCAAGAGCAGGTGCAAGCTTGACAAAATAGTACATCACACAGAGCAGTTACTTGCCGTGCATAACTGACTGACAAAAATATAACCAACCAGTTACAACAAAGCGCAGCGTCGTTTAAATTCAATTCACTAGCACTGTGTAACTGATGCAACACCACTTGATGAAAGTGACAACACGAAATGCACATTTCAGCTCCTAATTTTGTCCGAGGGATTAATGATAATGTTGAAATTTTTAACCATGGAGTCCCTGAAACGAAGACCACGGAAGAGAACTCATATGGCTGGGTGCCTACTGTCATGGGGCTACGTTGGGGTAAATTAGCCCAGCATTGTAACAACTGATGGATCTAAAATTTAACCTAAAAAATGTTAGGCTGCTGAAAGGAAGTCACAATAAAATGTAAAAACAAAAATCCGGACCAGGATATTATTTTTCTTCACTACATTATTCACCAGGAATCTTTGTAAGTCTACACTGCAGCTCAAACATACTGTGAATCCAGCCGTAAAGCTTGTTAATTTTATATGAGCAAGGACTTTAACTTCACCGTCGGTTGCTTACATTCCTTGAAATTGATACAGGTCACCAGGACATGTTTTTAACAGACTCGTGTCTGCTGGTCACGTTTATACAACTTGTTTCAACGGGTGTTGGAGCTCAAAGAGGAAATTGATGGATTTTCGGAGTTAATGGAAAGTCTGATGCATTTCTTGAGCTGAGTGATAATTGCTGCGTGAGTTTGCGTTTGCTATACGAGGACGTATGTTCGCACGTGGGTGAGCTGAACGTGAAGCTGCACATGTAAGCGAATGTGAGAGCCTTAAATCCAAGCTACCTTCATTTTCCAGGCACATTTCAAACCAATAATTCGTTCATGTTCCTGTGCTAGCCACACCGAAGGTCAGCTGAAGCACAAGGAAATGCAGCAAGCAAATAGACGAGCATCAGTTTTTCCGCCAGTTTTTCAGATTTAAATAGGAATTTGTCACTTCAGCTGGTGGTTTGTATCCAGCCACAGACTCCGAAACAAAACCCAAAGGAGTTACAGTTTGAATTAATCGATCTTCAGTCTGACACTGTTTCAAAAAGAAGTTTAATTCTTTAAACTGAATGGTTTTTATGCTTCAGCCAACGTAACTGCATTTCCGAAACTCCGGAAGATGGCACTGACGTTGCTGGCATTGTTTGGTTCGACCTGTTTTTGTGAGTAGACGTTCAGCGTCGTGGACATTAGCTAAGCTCAGACATCAAAATCAACTAGCGACTTCAATGCAGTGACTTAAAAGGGTGGACCAACAACACTGTTCAATTAAAATTGAATTTCAGTTTCTGTGCTCTGTTGTAAAATAAACGCATGTATAAAATAATACGTGCCATAAGCCTTACATCACCATGCTTCATTTGACGAAGGAAAAACTCTTACATCAGTTTATACAAACAATCCAACCATCTGCTTCCGATCCGGCTTGTTGCCACGCACCCCGCGAATCATNAAGTTTTAACACCCCGGACGCAGGCAGCTCTGTCATGATTAAAATATGACTTGCCCAATGAGGCAACACACGTCCATAACCCGCAGCCCAAGTTGAAACGAAAGGGGTTACGCAGCTTGATTGGTGACGTCACGTTCGATCAAGGACAAGTGCAGCCCCGTGAAGAAGCCGTTTCGATCGTCTGGTTACGTTACTTCACGCGTTCATTGAGCTTTTTCGAAGAAAAAACGGGAGCCAACCCAAATTACCGGCCCAAACACGTTACACTGTTGCCACGGAAAACCTTGCCAGACGTTAAACGGCCAGGTCCACTCATTAATAATTAAGCCCAGCTATCTCGCGTGATCGGAGACGGTGCGAAAATAGCCCGAATCGCGCCACTGTTTGTGCAGGAATGACTTTTCTCAGCACGGTTCTGCCCTGAAACGGCACCTGTGAGGACGCGCAGATGTTAAATTTTGTCGCCCGCGCAACGCAAACGCCACAATGCATTAAATTTTTCAACCATCTCACCACTTCAACGCTATAGCGCGACAGCCGCGTGAATATAACAGGATCTAGCGCAGCGCATTTATCAGATGCGTCACTGCCATCCAATTCACTTTGCCTTAAATGCTTATTGATCTGTCTGGCACTGCTTTTGTTTTCATCTCTTAACGAGACCGTATAGCTGTTCAGTCCCAGGAGACCGACACCTGTTCTCCAGCAGCCGACGCGTAAGTTGTGCGACACAGACAAGAAACTGCGCACCTTGAGCTGAGTGCTTGTCCGCATGGAGGTGGCTCAGTTCCTGATCGAATTCATCACGAATGGCAGCAGCAGCGGTTGGGACACTTCGCAGGTCCTCTGCGACTTGCTCGGGCGTTGCTGGCCGCTGAAGGTCATCTGCCGACCGCTCTTCCTCGGCCACTTCAGGCCAAGCGTGGGTGGGTGTGGCTTCCGGGTAAACCGTTGCAAGATCTGCACAGCATACGCTGGTGGATTACAACCAGGGTTGGTAGAGACTTCTCCAGCGCAATGGCCAAGTGAACTCTCATAAATGGCCAAAGCTTTGTGCTTTTCAGGAAATAAACTAAAGATTTTATGTTTGATCGACTGATTACACAACAATGATAATTATGCATTGTTAACTATTTCCATTATCTGGGTTTGGAAGGGTAATTTCAAATGTTAGGGAAGCGTGCTTATGAGAGTGCACAAATTAGACATTTTGAGTGTTTAAGTTCCGAAACGTGGTACCACGTGCAAATGAGGCCAATTTTTCAAAAAATACACAAGGCGCGACAAAACATATGCGGCCAAACTACTTCTGAAAACGGCCATATTCTTACAATTTGGCCATAAAAGGCCAAGTTCCCCAAACCCTGATTACAACCCTACGTTCAAACCATCGGGCATTTTAAGTTCAAAGGAAACACGCAGATTTTTGTTTTTCACAACAGCAAGCTAAACAAAAACCAAATGCGTGCCTTCAGCTCCTTTCTTCTCGGGTTCGTCGATGTCATCAGCTTGTTTCTCATTACCGTTTGCATCCAACAAGCCATGCGCTGGTGGATGCAATTCAGAAACTTCTAGAACTCGAGATGCTTGGTAATCTGCATATGCAAATCCTCTTGTTAACTTCGCAGCCCGCACCGATGCGCGTTCAGAACAGATGTTCAAGTGATTGCAAGCGCGCAGCACTTCCAGTGTCAGGTCTAGAAATGGCATTAACGGCAGATACTCGTGGAAAGATATGCCCTGAAGCCCGATGATCAATAATCGCATGACTAGCGAAATTATATAATAAAATCTTAAATTGTCATATTGTGCATTTAGAAATTTCATTACATCAAAAAGAAAAACATCGTAATAACATCACCTCGACGAACGAAACAAAGCACCAGCGAACTTCGTGGCATTGTCGCAAAATGGTCTATAATCGACATGGCTTTCTCCGTTTAAATATATTGTTCCTGTACAACCTCTACGCTTAAAACTAAAATTATTTTACTTTTAGATAGCACAAACTTTCGTAACACTTTATCGGAACCCCGTCAAACCCAGGTCGCTAGAAAAAAAGTCTGTGAAAGGAGTAGTTTTCCATTGCATCAAAATCATGCCGAGCGGATGCTAACACTTTTAAGGCTCTATGTGCAAGAAAAAGGCCCATGCCATGAACGTCGAGCGCAGCGAGAAAACAGGATGAGATCAAGGCGTGAATCAGCACCTCTGATGTAAAGTTCTCTGCATCACAGGAATGCGAACCAGACTGTCACGCCGTAACCATTAAGCTGACAAGATAAGGATCCTACAGGTAAAGCCCTGTACTCGAGCCTCGATCAGGTGCTCATGAAAAATTCAACTACTGCATCATCGACTCGACCGATCTGACGCAACAGACGCTGGTTTCACCGCCACGTAGTCTCCAAGCAGTCTGGAGCTGACGTCGATGATGATGCATACAGTACGATGGAAACAAACAAGAACACGAACTTAACAGAAACGGGCGTACCGGTGGCAACGCTGCTCATTCCGGCACTGATGCTTCCACCAACACTGGGTATGTTGTAAGTCGAGTCGAGTTCGGCGGCACTGACTGGCGACTCGAGTATTGCCTTCTTTGACGTGGTGGTGGTTGCGGTGCTGAAGCTGTGGCCGATGTCGCTCGACAACAGCTCGTCCTGCGCGCAATCGCTAGTCGATCAGGATGCGTTAACCAGTTCTCTTTGGTGTAAACCAAACCGGAAACAGCCATGTGCTGTGAAGTTCGCAGTGCGCATTGCGTTAAACGCTGTGCCGACTTACCTGCACTAAACCGTCATTTGTTACCTGCCGCACCATAGGGCTAGTGCAGTGGTTCTTAACCTGGGGTAAATTTACTGAACCAAAAATAGCAGCCAATGTAAATTTTGATAAATCATTCTAAACCGTAAGAGTTTGTTAATTTCGTATTTTCAGTGAATGACCACCATGGAGTGTATTGGGGTTAAATCTGGTAAGCTTGTTTGATTAAAGGGTACAGTATTAAAAAAGGGTAAGAAGCACTGGTTAATCCAATTAGTTCTCTGCGAGCTTTGACTGTTTCCAAGTAGTGTATACGTAGGAGATCGGGAATCCTTCCACGTTTTCCCACTTACCTTTTCCAGTGACTTTTCCAAGACGAGCGGATCCTGCTCAACGTCGAGCAGCTGAGCGCAAGTGTTGGGCTGAAAAATCGGATTAAGCGAAGACTCGGTTGAAGCTTCGGTTAAGTGCTCTGTCGGTGACGAGACCGCGCTCGAAATAGGAGTGTTGCTGAATCGCGAAAGAAACAAAAGTCCAGTTGGATTCGGTCAATAACATGGGACAAACCCTGAAATGAGACGTGCCTTACCTCATCGCTCTCTCCTCGCAAACCTTCAGTTCGGGCGTTGCGTTGCTGTCAGCGCGCTCATCAGCGCTATCGAGCGCCCCGGGCGTTTCTTCGCCTGCAACACACGACGCTACGCACTCAAGACTTAGACATACTGACTCAGTCGCGGTTTTCAGTCGTTTTGGTTGCATCGCTTCTGACACATCGCGGCAGTTCGGCAAAAACACCACTTGCGAGCTGATTAGCAGTGTAACGGCAGACGCCGGGTCCAAAATTTTCATCAACTTAACTATGGTCGAACAAGCAGAAAAGTTGTATGCCGTTTAACGTGCAAAAATACATTTAATGAAGTAAACGAGAATGAAAAGTAGTATCGATTAACCACTTACCGGGAGTTTGAACTTCGTAACTTCCCAGATCGGATGGAGACGTGTCGGTGAGCATAGATTGAGGATCCGACGGATAAGGAGTCGGGTGCCATTCTTCGGATTGCTCTCGGACCTCTTGCTCTGCGGACTCTTCATCGGCAAACGAGAAATCCTCCAGAGNGTCCAGAACTACAGGCATGTTGTCGTCAAATGTAACAATTTGAGCAGGACGGTTTCTAGGGTTGGCATCACGAACTTCCTCTTCAAGTTCGCCTTCATCGTTAGGGTGACTGTCAGCGGTTGCGTCATCCCCGTCGACCTTTACATGACCTTCATCAGCGCAGACGTCATGTTCATCGGGATAACCACTTTCCATACTGAAGTAATCGACTTGGACCACTGCAGCAATTGGATCGATAGGTTTTTGCTCGCTTTGCCCGGCCTCACTTCGAGATTCGAATGCTTCCCCTAAGGAGGCATCTGACGAGCCGAGACCAGCTTCGGTGTAAGCAAAATCGCCACCGGCTAAATGCTGGTCAGTCTCAACAACAACATTTTCGCTCATGTCCGGTTGGTTTGCAGGTTCAACTGGCGCCGATGTCGCATGGTCGACGTTGGCCACATCCTCTGCAACGTTAACGGGATCTTCAGCAACAATATCGCCCTCAAATCGAACCATATCGAAATTCACGGCGCCCTTTGCTTCTTCATCAGCACGAAACGCAGACCCATAGTCTTCGGAATGGAAATCATCTGGAGCAGGATCTTGAGCAGTAAGTGCTGCTATTTGGCCATCACAAATCGACGAGCCTTCCTTATTCGGATCTACAGAAGAACCCTCATCAACAGTTCCAGCTTCTTCAGGTGAAGCATTTTGCTCATCATCTCGTTTTACACCGTTTGTGAAATCGTGACCCTTTTCTAATGCAAGTTTCTCCTCAAGAGATAACACGTCCTTTTCGTCCTCGTCATCAAAAGCAGCCAATTCCTCATCAGGGACGTCAACTATGTCGACCTGGTCGTCTGCATTCTCCTCAGGAGTGCCAAGGACTCGATCAGCTTTCGACTCGGTATCAACGTAAGGAGCCGAGCTCTTCTCTGCTAATTCGTGCAGAGAACCACCAGCAGCAGCTGCACTGTCAACCAGCTGTGAAGATTCAATTTGTTCGTCAAAGTGCACAGCATCAGTATCACAACTTACAGGGTCAGCCACTTTCACGTCCTTGCCTTGACTGAGCTCAGGTAGAAGAGTTTCAGGTTCAGCAGTTTCGTGCTCCGTTTCGCTAATCGGACTATCGTTTGCAATGTTCGTAACTTGCGTATCTGATTCTGAAATCGCAGCGGCCATTTTTTCATAATCTGTTGGTGGCTTCGTTTCAATATTGGTGGAGGGTGGCTCCATTTCTACGTTGGTGGAGTCAACTGCCTCTTGCACAGCATCTTCTGTTTTTACACCTGATTTAAGCGCTTCGTCCGATGAAGCATTATCGTTCACAGAGGCGCTCACATCATCCAGCTTGTCGGCAGCACCAGGGTCGTCCTTCACTCTGCTACTGTCTTCGGCGAAGCTGTCGCCTGTTGCCTCAGGAAGTTCAGGTACTTTCGAAACTTCCTGCCTGACTGTCACGTGACCTGCGCGCCCTTCCACGAACTGCTCGTTGTCGCGCATATCTTCACCTTCGGGCGAAGGGCGCTTGGGCAGTTCTTCAGGCTTGGCATCGTTCACGGCGGATTCTTCTTCCTTCAACAGCGCGAACGCCTCAGTAAGATCTTCAGGAGGAGTCCGTGGCGCGGCAACCGGTTGGGCGAGCTGTTTAGGTTCCGACGTTTTAGGCGCTTTTCGGCTTTTTTCCTTATTATTAACAGGCTTTGCTTTCGCAGAATGACCGTAAGTTTGCTTTTTCGCCTGCGACACAACGGCTGCCGGCGGTGCGGTGGCCTTGAAAGTGGTTGCTTTGGAGGGGGACCTTTTCGTTGTTTTCGCATCTGCTTTGCTAGCAACATCAACAGCCGATGTTTTCGCAGCACTCTTAGATGCGGGCTGCTTGGATTTCGCATGCACCCTTGCCTCGGCTTTAGCATGGACAGGACCGGGTCTTGACTTAACAGATGAAGCTTTCGCTGCTGCAGACGGTGGTTTATCCGGCTTAGCACGTTTGTCCGCGGGTTTGGAAAACTCGTGCGGCTCGCGTTTCGTTCTGGTTGCAGATGTTGTACCGACTTCCTTAGCAGGTTGTTTCTTCGCCGCCTGCGCTGGTTTCTTGACAGCGCTTGCAGCGCCGGGTTTGGATTTGGGAGCAGAAGTGACGCTGGTACCCGGTTTTGTGTGCGCTTTGTTTGGCCCAGACGGTTTGCTGTTGCTGCCCACGGTCTTCGCGCTTCGGGCTGGCTTGGACGGGGAAGCTGCCGCTGCAAAAAAAGGTATGAATAAATTTCACTTGAAGCATAGTGCATTACACCGCATTAAGCCCCACTTGGTAAGGCATAACACTTATCATGGCGGCGAGTCACACTTACTTCTAGTGGAACTTCACATGACTGTAATTCTACGGTGAAGGTAAACTAAACAGACAATTGTTGACGGTTCGGTTTGCATTTTGATCATGTGTTGGAATAAAAAGTCAGTGCAAACAAAATTGAATAGTTCATATAAAATTCGAATAGTTCATCTAAAACCTCGTCAGGACAATTTGCAACGGATCCACGCTGCACAACATTACACTGTCGCAACTTGAAATTTCTTTCTCGATTTTGCAAAAGATAGTACGAAAATCTCTTAATCTCCCATTTTGGATGACGAATTATTATGACATTACACACGCCTCGATCTGGTTTAGTCCATAAGCGACTGGCAATTAGCGCAAGTTACCTTTGGGTTTTGACAAGAGGTTGGCTGATGGTAAAGGCATGGAAAGAAAACCAGAATCCTTTATCCTTTCCAATCCTTCGAAAATTTTAACCTGGAAAAAACAGTGCGACATCAACATGGCTGCAGCGGCAACAACAGGACCATCAACGAGGACAACTGTGCTTTACCTGCGATGCATTTCCAGGAAACAACAACCTCACAATTTTACCGGTCGGTGAGGCAGGATACCAGACAACAAGGCAAGAAATCGATGCTAGATCGGTAAGCAAGGACTCGCCCTCCTCACCGGACGCCATTGTTACCTGAGAAACGGCATGCGTGCAATCAAGACGATTGTCTTCGCAACAGCGCAAGATCGTGCGCATTCCCAAAAGCCCACGCGTCATAAAACGTGACGCTACAAGTAATTGCTAGGGCGGAGCAGGGATGCCCCGTATCTGAACAAACGAGAAAGCAACCAACATGCGCCACAAATCCTTACACGGTCACACATTACGTACTGTAAGATCAAGGAGTTAGTACAACTGCTATCACGTGTTCTTTATACTTCACAATCCTGCAACCTTGGAACTGACCTTAGTTTTGTCCATGGCACTGATGTCCCCATCGCAACCCCATTTTTCGCGAATGTACGTCAGTCCTTTGCTGTTTTCTTCAGGGTTAAGTGTGAACAAAACCAGTTTACCGATTCCGACTTTGGAAAATACTGTGAAGGGTTCGGGCGTTTGCTTTCTTGTCATTGGCAAAGCATTCAATCCAAGAGCCTGTGAAGGTTTCATAAGGCAACTGGCATTTTACATTCGCATTGCAGATTCAGCACAGATTTTAAATGGAATTCGGCTAGAACAGAACATCATAAATTGCTCACCTAAAATTGTCACGTATGAAGGGAATTATTTTCTACGCAGAATCATCGAACTATTGGGGCGGATTTTACACTCTGTTATCTTTTTTTGTTATAGCTATGAACGGAGCCGTGACTCTAAAACTGAAAAGAACAACCAAAATTTATAAATGCATTGAATTTAATTCTACAGTCAGAAGGGAGCCTTACATCAGCCATTCGCAACACTTGTGATCTCATCACAATCGTATGATACAAAACTGAAAAGAAGCAGAATCTTTAGGTTAAGTTCGCATCAAAATCGCTTCCATTACGCTCCTGAGGTTCAGCGAGCCTGTCACTTGCTAGTGTTACTTGCTTTATGTGATTAACACATGGCAAGAAAGTTAGCTGCAGCACTAAATCAATGCAATGACTACGGATTACATTTTCTTTTGAATGGATAAGAATTGCACATCAATCTAACATGACAGGGTGAAGTTTCTGTCAAAAAAAACCTTCGCGCATTATCAAATCCGTATCGGCACCTCTATCTGGTTCCATGAGGTCTATACGACAAAACCACTACGACGCATTAGCAGTAGAATTTAGCATGCTAAGTATATCAACGGAAATTAAAAGCTCTAGGCTTGCGGTTTACTGCAAGCTTTAAATAAATTAACCGGCGACTGGCTTTCATAGCTTTGCGATGATTCAGACTCAAGACATATCTGTATATCCAAGTAATTAATCTCCGCAAAGGTGACCCAGTCGAATAAACCAGAAATTTTTTAATAGGAAATCGACAGAGAATGCGTATAATTGCGTAAAATCGATGTCCTGTTAACCTTGCTGATTGATTCGACTGTGCCACATTTGCGGAGACCAGGTACTGAATTTAAGTATATCAAATGTCCTTACTCTTTAGCTATTTGTCTATTCACGCTACGAATTATTTCACGGAATTTTAAATTTTCGTTTATCCCACATTGTAGCAGATATCTACGGCTTTGTAGAAGACCGGCTTGTACAAGACTGTTGAGCCACCAGAGCGCTTAACGCTTATCAATATAGCCACTCTGCAGGATGATAAGAGCCTCAAGAGGGTATTGTTATGCGAAACCGCCGTTCCACAAGGCAGCAGCAGCAGCAAGTCTGGTGCCTAAGCACATGTGACCTGGCGGGTACACTTCTTTTTAAAATCGCAAGAAAGTTGCATAGTTTTATACTATTTTATATGGGACTCGGAAGACGTAGGTTTAACTTAACACGCACACTAAACAGCCAAACTACAGAATCTATAGATCATGTTTTGAACGTAAGAATGCCTGGCAATTAAAAGTTGTTGGTGGTTTAAAATGTCGGCGGAAATAATTCTCTGCATTAATTACATCCACTGGGATATGTGCTAACTCAAATTCGAGAAGGTGCCCAGCTCTGTGAATATCCGCCACGGCGCGACGCAATTAACCCGCGAGCAGGGTATGGATACACTTGGCACGACAGCTCGCATTCCGAAGTAATTAGTAGTCTGCACGCCTCAACACGAGTGCAAGCTGAGAAAGACCACCTCAAGGCCGACTGCATGCCCGACGAAAATAGCTTGGGAAAGTTAAGGTTCGCAACGTGCATTTTGCGCATTGTAAGTTGCCTCACACCGACGCACCAAACAAACGCAAAAAATGTGGACATCTTTTTCGAAATTTTGAAACAACCTGGAGTTTTTAATATATTCAACTGCACTTTTACCATACATTTAAACTGCCCTAGCTGGACATCCGTATATAGAATCGGTTTAAATGGTGTCATAATTGTTATTTACGTGTTTGGATCAGGCATATCAACGACATCGCAGAGGTTAGTAAAAGACAAAAATACGGAGGTCCTGAGAAGCAGCACGTCACAGGTGTAGGCAGGTTAGAACAACTGCTCTATTCGAATCGCACCACACAACCATGATGTAATAGCTCGACGCGGGACGCAAATAAAGGAGCTTTCTTTGCTTCAGTTACACATTATTTGCTATATATATAGAAGCATTTTTATAATGTACCCAAACAATGCACTTTTAATTTTAATATTGCAGACATACTCAAGGTCTCCATCACACTAACTCTTTACTCTTTATGGGTTCTTCAGCACACGACACACAACGAAACTTAGCAATAGGCANAGTGGTAACGGAGAAACATACACAGAGTGATCGGTTGTATCACGAAGCACCAAGAAACATGACTGCAGATTTGACGATTCGGTGCAGCAAAATTACTTGCGCGTGACCTACAATACGTATTCTGATAAATTTTAACATACCTTGGACAACCGCAATGTGTCTTGAACAATATCAACAGTTTTAAAGGTGAGCTGGTCTGCTGATGGAATGTGGTCTGCCTGTGATTCAGGAGCGTCGCCACCAGCGTGCTTTTTCAGACCAGACTCGAGAAACTTTTGAGGAACGTTTATAAAGAATTCTCCCACGTCCGGGGATATCAAACATCGAGAAACTTTCTGCAAAATCGCAAGTGACGTAAACGTTTAAACACGTTTACTGCTTGTCAACATTCGCGGTTTATACCAAACGCTAGGAGTTTTTTCTGCAGCATTTTATTAGAAAGAAAATGCCATTGTTTTCAAAGTATCACGAGTGATCTGCGGTGCCCATCTCCGCTTACTCAGCGCCCTGGGCCACAGGGTACTTTCAAGGTGCATGCTGGATTGGTGACGGGCCTGCGGGAGCACCGCGCGTGAAGATTTATCTTGCATTCATCCATTTAACTCTGAGCACGAGGCTGGACAGGTCGAGAGAAACATTTTTAAGTCTTCAGTATGACTCGACAGGGGACCGATACCAGCCAACCAGCTTCAGTGGTTCGCAGTCTATCCCACTGTATCTACCAGTCAGTAAACTTCTGAAAACTGTCACTCGAACATGAATAACATAGTTTTACAGGTAGAAGTGCGCGCCACATCTCTTGGTTATTTGGAAAGCACGTTTGATACATTTAAAGTAGCATTCTATGCCCAAATATATTCTACCTTCCTCAGCTATTGGCACTACACAGCAGGTCTATCATAACAGCAAACTCAATACGCAACTTACGGCATTAACAGTAACATGTGGACTAGAGTTGCTGTCATTCACTATCTTTTTGCCTGCTTCCGAAGTGAAACGAACATAATCTCGGAAGTTATGAAAACCTATCGAAAAAATTATCAATCTGATAAGCAGAACTGAAACAACCTGATATTCATCCGTAGTATTGTCCATAGGAAGATGAAGCTGCTTTTCGTGCACTTTTCTCAGAAAAAAGCTGTTTAATCCAAATAAACAGTCGCTCCCAAGATGTGTGGCAATAATGCAGTCGATTCTATCTTGGTGTCGCAGCAAACGCCAGAACCACGGGCTGCAATCAAGAAGCTTTGTCAAAAATTACTTCAATGTTTCCTTGAAATTAATTACGGTTTATACACCTCCAATAAAAAAAACAAATGCGAACCTAATGGAAATCAAGAATGACGTCCAAGTCAAGTAGTAATTACCCCATCGAAACAGATCAGGTTGACTAAAAATAAATTGCAGGTCCAATGCAGTGATTCTCAATCGTATAGGCTCTTGTACCGTAGTCCTGACAATAGGAAGTTCGCGTACTTTTGTCAAGCAAACTTGAAACTGATCAAATCCTAATTTTCTTTTTATCAAGTTTTGTGCTTCACTGAGTTTGTCTTGTGACAAAGTCAGCATCGACCACTAGAGCAACGCTAACGTATCTCGGCATGTTGTGATCTTTCATCATTCACGCCACATTCTTCCTTGATGTGCGTAAGACAGCTTTTATGAGCACCGATACGGCACAAACAGCTAAAATGAACAACATGCGCTTCTCCACCCCGCCCTATAGAATCAATCCTACTTTACCTGAAGGAAACGGAACATTAAAATCAGTATAAAGACAGTGCCCTTGTATTGCATAAGAACAGGCATAAAGAATATGAAAATTATGCGAATTTTCACATGTGTTGGTTGTTGGTTGAATTACGCGGAAGAAAAAACAGCTGATGTTCGTTGTCAGTCGCCGGTGAGTAAATAGGCGGACTAGTGGAAAAAAACACCAGTATCAAAAGCTTGCTCACACTTTCCTTTGTGGCCTGACCTGGCAAGCCCAAGCAGCAGGTCTAGTTTTGCGCGAAAAAAAGAAAAACAGATTTCACCTGGTCAAAGCGCCACCGTTGATCAAAATGTTGCATCCATTCACAGTAAAAAATGTGGAATCTCCAAACCCTCCAGGAAAGATGTACAAAGCCGGGTGTCGTATTTTCAAAAAGCCTTCTCGTTCCGGCGGAGCGAGTTGCATGAACACATCACGAACCTGCAGCAGAAAACAATTTCGACGGTTACACTATTCTGCGACAAGTCGCATGTACAAACCTTTTGATGATCAGAAGTGCGACTTCGATCGATTTGTAATGCAAGGTCTGAACTAACACACGATACAGACAATGCGACCCATGTGTTGCCTTCCCTATAAATACGCCAAACAGTAATTTGGAAAACGTCTTCCTTGCCAAGCAATTAGTTCAGGCAACAGTCACGAGTCCAGCTAACAGTGCGGCTATGGAAATAAAGCGTTCTTTAGACATCAAGGAAAATGCAGGCGCGACGCACAATGCGATCAGCAAGGAACTGTCTAATCAAAGATGAACTACTCCTGGGATTTGAACTGTAAGTAGAAACAACAGCACTTGAAATGAGATAAGAACAGGGTGTTAAAGTTTGTTAGGGAGAAGTTTTCCAAGTAATTTTCATGAAACCGATCACAGTCCAATAGCACTAAAAATGAAACAAAATGCTTTTACTATTATTTCTACCATTACACGTTGTGTAGGCATGCCTGTTCCAGTCCTATGCCATTACATGTTGCAAAGGCTTGTTTTGTTGAAGTTAGAATATCACTTAAAGTTACCACAAACCGTCGTGAGCGATTACATTTGAGTGAGACAGCCTGTTGGTGGAAATAAATGATCAACTCACTTTCTACCACAAAAACCGTAATTTCCTAATGAGGCCAGCAAATTTCCATCTATCCCCAAGTAACAGATCAATCAGCACAGCTAACAAAGTGCTGCTACAAGTGTCGTGTATAGAACATCACTGTGATCCTGTTATTAACAGACCACATATATGAAGAACAAAGAAGCAGCAAAATGAACCACATTTAATGCGGAAATTGCATTACATAGTGTGCAAGCATGTAGAGCTGATACATCTATATACTACAGTTTTAAAACATTGGCCTGCTTAGCACACAAAACGCTTCAAACGACGAGCAAAAAAGTATGTCATACGCATTACTCACAAAATTATAACACAGAAGTAAATTATCCAACATTTCCAACGGAAGCATAATAGACCCGAGTTGCAAGCCAGGCCGAGCTTTTCAGGGCAGGCAAGGTTTGAGCCAAATTTGGGATTAAGTTTATCAAAATGTTTCCGGCCGATTTCAAGTCTCCATACAAAATGTTTTCACAAAGACGGACACTTTTGTCACCAGTTGTTGTTGAAGCAATGGAGGGGATTAATCTTCAATAAGAATGATTAATTGAGAATTACTTAGTCATGTAATTCTACACTGCCAATGCCTCACAGTTGTGCAAATTTTGACTCACTTGGTAGTTTGGCTTTCAGGTCTAAATCAGGCTTCAAAAATAGATGTTGGGCTTGGGCGGGGTTCGGGCTTCAAAATGAGGCCCAGTTACAACTCTCACGGACGCAGCTAAAAATGAAAATAACACGAAAGAATGCTGAAAGTGACCATGTCCATACCTCTTCATTTATAAGTTCCTCCAAATAATTCCCAAAGCTTTGTAACCCTCTTCCTACAATATGTTCTGCATTTGGTTCATTGTTTTCATCCAATGTAAGATCTTAGCGAAGAAAAAAACTTAATCAGCAATGCTCTATGTCCATGCAAGCTTTGACGATCAACTCTCATTTGACATATATTCAAGCTTTTTGACACAAAACAAACAGTATATTATTGCATGAGTATTTTTCAGTCCATGACCAATCATGTCATTGCTCTCATAGGTACCAAGTGTTTACACATAAAATATTATAAAGATAAAAGCAAATGACTCATAACAGCGCTTTAGTTGGTTACACGAATGAAGGCAACTATTCACAAGTTGCCCATTCTTCCAATAGGAACTTTTTATGCTTGCCTGGTTTAAGCTGCTGCGTTAGAGAGACCCACTGTTACTAGTAGAACTTCTTACATATCTTTTAAAACTAAGATTTGAGTTTTGAGAGCAACCAAGCTTTCAATCGTATACATGAAAAATGGGCTGCAATGTCTTATGCTGTTTGAATAAGATGTTCATGCCTGATGAACAGGTAGTACAAAAGCTTGGTTGCACTCTACATTTAAATCCTCATGCTAGCTTATGTCTGAAACCATTTCATGTGTGTTCTCCCACTGGGTTGTTTGCTTTCATTTATAAGCAAATCCACTGCTGATGTGTATAGTTAGATACAACGTTACAAACAAGATTGTGCCACGTAGGTATCATGACACTTTGTTGAAATGGATTTAGCAGAGCTGCAACATCGCTTTTTCATACACTGCAACAACATATAAGCTTGTACTCCCAAGTTAACACACATGCATGTAAAAGCTAGCTAAACTGTTGATTTCCTTCACAAAAGTAGTGGATTACAACTCAAAACACTCTGTCATTCATAACACACGATGGAAAATAAGGACGACCAAAACTGCATTTNGGAGATCCACAACAACACTACAGCTCCTTACTGGCTGCGTCGCATTTGAAGGGATCAATGACTTNTATTTCAACAGGAAGAATCTGAATGTCGCTCTGAACTTTCCACAAGTCAGCTCTTGCACAACTGATAGTTAATGTAGGTTTTGATGTTTCCTTCTTCAGGGCCACATCGACACGAGGTGCTGAATAAATCAGCATAGAAGTTTGAAATAGAAGTATATGACATGGTAAGTTCTTTCACAAACAACCACCAAAAAAATTAACTCCAATAAAACATACAAATGAAACATGTTGGTTAAATACTACCTCGCATTGAATTGAGTATGTCTTCCATTGAAAATAGGCCATCCTGCAAATACCACTCTGGTCTTGAATCAATGCAATATCCACCAAACACTAGAAGACGATGTTTGGAGGGTGATATAAGCAAACGCTTCACTTCTTGCACAAGAATGAAGCAAGTTGGGTTGATCACCAACACCACTTTAATCTCCTTGTCATTGCAGAAAACAGTGGTGCAAGGAGCTGTTACACAGACACAAAAGAAGTTAGCAAAATAAGCATTATTTGTTAATGTACCACACCCAAAAAAAAAGCATGTTGAGCTAGTAAGGCTCTACGTAAAATGTCACTTGGGAATGTGATCCAGATCGATGCCTGTTGATTGGTAGAAACTTTTTTGGACATGCACACTAAAAATAAATTCTCTGACCTAGCAAAAGGTACAACAAAGTCCTTGGTCTGTTGTCACTCAAACAGTACCATGCTCACTTAAGCACACGCAATGGTTACCTCTAGTGCCAAACACTAATATTACTTTTTAACAAGTTTAGCTTGACCAACAATACACTTAAACAGATTCACATTAACATTAGTGCTCAGTGACCAGTGTTTGGAATTAATGTGGTTTTAACAAGTATTTAGGAAAAGCTGCCAAGAAAACATTGAAACACCTTGCTTCCCTTGGTTTCTACCAACCAGGTCTTATGCAACGAACTGATGATCAGCAGTNCACATCTGCCAGCTGCACGTAGTTTCACATAATAAAAATTAGTAAAACACACCTAGCATTCTAGCAACTGCACACCTTGAAACAATTTTTGGTGTAGATTGCAAGCGTGGCTTGGTAAGTTTAAGCTATATCAGTGTTTCCAACTGCTGGCTGGTCACATAGCACTTCAGAAAATTTAACCCTGTGGAGTTTTACCAACAAGCAATGTATAATAAAAAACACCTCAAATGGCAGCAGTTAGTGGTNCAGATGGTTTCCAAAACAATTTATAAAAAATCACTTCATGCAAGGTGTGCTTCTTAAATTTTTCTTTGCTTTCATTGATGTTAATCATCAACAGAATAAAAAAACGCTTTCATGACGTGGTTAAGTCAAGGCAATGTAAGTTTTGCTTGAAAAGTACATGAAATGCATAAAAGCAAACTTACAAACCTAGTGAATCAGGGTCCACCGATGCTGTGCACTGAGAGGGTAGATTGTGCAGAAAAGTATCAACAACATTCTGGCAATGGGTAGTGTCACACCACTTTGATATTCCTAAAAGTTCAGAGCACAAACATTATGAAACCACACAAAAATTTTGGAATACTGTCGCAAGAAAAATATTAGAATATGAAATTGTATATTTGCCAAGGGACATTAAACCAAAGTGAACAAAAAGATATCAATTGTCATACCAGAAGCCAAGTACAATTTAATTAAATTCACATGAGACCACTGTCTGTCTAAAAGAATCTTTTCATTGCCAAGAATCAAGCACTACGATCTTTTCAGAATATATATACATTTTGTCTACTGGTTAGGCAACATTAACTTATACAATAGAAAATCCACAAACAATGAAATTAATAACAAAGCAAATCTGATTGAACGAATGCAATACCAGCTATCCACATAAGCAAAGAAAAGGCCATGAGACATTTAAAAAACATCTCAGTTGATCATTTAGTACAATTTTATGAATTACAAATGACTACACACTCAGCCAACAAAATAGAATTAAGGAACACCTCAATAGTTCATTTCATAACTTCTGCTTTATGCTAAAGTGAACACCTGCAATTCTCCTAAATTAATCCATAAAGTTATTTAGTCAACGCTGTGTTGACTACCAAGCTCTTAACACTTTGAGAACTGGCGTACAATATATTAGTACTTCAATTTCGGCCTAAAAAACAGCAGTTTTCGGTTGCCTTACCAATGCCCTAGCTCCTCTGCCGATTGCGTTAGAGAGCTGTTCAGGGGCTCAAACGGATCGGCCAGTCTAGTAGATTGCACTTGAAAAAAATTTTTTGGTTGGGGGTGCAGATTTTTTATGACTGACGTCATAAGTGAAGTAGTTTTAGGGTCATTTTGNCTCATGTTGCCTGGCCTAGGGCCCAACTGCTAGGCCAAAGTGTTTCGCTGAAGTTTGATTGGAAACTAGGCTCCAGTCCGAGTCTTTTGAGCCTTTGATCGACTTTCTAGGGTTTCTGGTTCAAAAGTTATAATTTAAAATAAACAAATGAATTATCTAATTTGTCAAATATTTTTACTAACTTACATCACAACTTTTGAACCCGAAACCTAGCAGGTCATCCAAAGTATCAAAAGACTCGGATTGTAGCCTAGTTTCCAGTAAAAACTTCAGCGAATACTACCACGTAACAGTTGGCGCCCAGGGCCAGGCAAAGTGGGCTAAGGTGGCCTAAAAGTTCTCCACTTATGACATCACTCACAAAAAACCCGCACCCCCAAGCAAAAAAATTTTTTTCGAGTGCAGACTAGAAGACTTGCCGCATCTTTTGAGACTTTTACCGGGTCTGTAGAGCATACCGGACCAGAGAAAT
>JGI24021J15306_10000668_pt1 | contig 28418 bp, 13 predicted proteins | sample Ectturendosymbi1_FD_15306 | JGI IMG/M metagenome (IMG submission 15306) | reverse complement strand
GCTATGATTATGTTGCCTTTGTAGGTCGGGTTAGGTTACGGAGTGCGCACAAGAGTTTGTAATTGTATACTGTCAGTATCTCTGTCCAAATGGTTCTGAAAATTTTGGTAATGAGCGCGACTGCCACGACTATGCGTCTTTTGTTGCTAATCAGCTTCATCCTGGGGTTCAACTTTTATAGCTGAAGTGCTAGACTTACATTTGGAGATCGAGGATTTCGCGTTTGCTTTTTTCATGTTTTACCTCTACAAAATGTTTATGCCCACTTCCAGCCCTGCAAAAATGCTTAAACAGCCTAACATCTGGGCATCTCGGAGTTTGTGGCCGTTTTTGGCTTCTACGTAATACGACATAAAGGTGCACTCAGCAGATTTTGATAAAATATTTTATCTGGCGTACAGCAGTCAGCACCTTCCAGAACTTCTGTTCACGTGCAAGACCGTTTTTTATATTTAATTTTGGAAAATAAAAACTTTTTCTATTTTACTTACGAATACCTCTAGACTGAAGGTACATTTGTACCAACAAATCAAAAGAGCGCAACGAAACTTTCATTACGCATAAATAACAATTCATATTTTTCGCACAAAGTCTAAAAATGGCAAGCCCGCCACAAAGCCAAAACTCAAGTTTCAAACCAAAATGATTCTTACATTGCAAGTTATCTTTATATAGGTAAAAACAATTAAAAACTTTTTATAACACTTCGGTTGGTCGGTCCCACGCAAGTATGCATAAAGCCGATATAAGTTTTGACATCTTCTGTGATTATATGCAGTACTTTAATTGCTAAAAGAATTTGCTTCAATTTTTTTCACGGACTTGAAACTATTGCAAAAGCACTTAACAGTTCTCTCTTCTAAACGTTTACCAGATCCGAACAATATTTAAGGTCATTATTTACGGAGAGGGAATTCAGAGTTGTTTCTTGAGCATCGTTTCGTTTACTCACCTAGCAATATTTTGAAGCAGTGGTTACATGGAGCGATCCGATAATTCCTGAGACACGTGCTGGACATACAGTACTGTGGTGCAGGGGTCTCCAAACTACGGCCTGGGGGTTAAATCCGCTTCACCAAGCCGTTCGATCCGGCCTGCGTAGCCATTTCAACCGGACGCATGACATTTGTTATTTATTTATTCATTTATTTATTTATTTTATTTTATCTAACGGCAAACGACGGCAGGCCAGAGCCTTGAGTGCCGTCTGCCGGGACTAGTTGGGACATCATGACAATAAGAAACGACATTTTGTCAATAATGAAATATGATATACTTACAAAGCATTGGTAGAATGTCACATGTCGCGAAACAATCACATTACTTTTAAGATGTGCGTTTTAGAACTGTTGTGTGACAGCTTATGTGGCCCTCAGACAAAAAAGTTTGGAGACCCTGTTGCCTTGGAACAAAATGCGCGATGGATCACATGAATGACTCCCAACCTCTTCAGGCATACGACACCCTACCAACGAGATAAATATTTTTTGCGGTAACCATACGGCGATTTTCAAAGCAAAGTTGCTTGGAAACGAAAATGTTCCTATAGTACATTGAGAATAAATCTCAAAACCATACATTAGCGGTATGAAAGCTAGAGACGAAATTCAATGCACAATTGACTTTTATTCAAACTTCCGTGTGAAACATGTACTTGGTTTGTGCACAATTCCTTTTAATGTCAAGGGAACATATTGGACAGCGCCACTCTCTCTGGGCCATTTTTTTCAACAAACATAAAACTAACACAAAGAAAGACTAATAGGAGTCTTTCTTTGTGTTAGTTTTATGTTTGTAAAAACGGAAAACCCAGTTTCACATAGGTGTGATACAGAAAATTCTCCTTGTGAATCTCCTCATGCATTATCTTCACAGGCTCGTCAGGGTAAATTAATTATTTTTCCTGTCTAAGGCTGATATTGTCGCGCATGTTTTGGTGTTTATAAATGAAGTTTTCAACTAAGAACAATACTTTTCCGAGCACAGTGATGGAAAAATAATGTTCAATCGATTTCTCAAAAAAGACATGATCTTGGGCAATCAACGGCATGATTTATTTATTTCCTGTTCCTAAGATATGAGAAAACATATTCCTATCTATTATTCCGCTTCTAACCTTTAGCACCATACTTCTAAATTTTTTTTTAGTGATATGATTTTATCAATTGTATGAAAAAAGATTTTCAGGTTTGCTACTGCAATTTACCTCTGTTCGATTGGTCAAAGACATCCACCAAGGGCGCAAGTTTGAAAATCAGTCATGATCGCAAAATAACATCTTTGTATTTTCTTGAAAGGTTCAGTACCAAGCATTTTTTCAAGTAGGCAGAAACTAAGGTTTCGTTTTCTACGCTTCAAGTTTTTAGTTGTTTATCTTTGCTAGCAGATAACCTCTCCACCTTTCGTTCATAGAAACATTGAAATGTTTTGTCATTCTCTGGTTCTGTTGTTTCCTCCCATTGAAAAGTCTCTTGAAATAAATTCTGGGTTTGTCAGAAAGGAGACCATGCTTTTTTGAAAGTGCGTGTGTAGATTACCTGGTGTCACAGCTTTGTTGAACATTACTGCATTACATACAAGACATCGTAGTTTAGGTTATGTTTCGTCACAGCAAAAAAACTATTTGCACATAAATGTTCCAATAAATACGGGTTTTCTTGACACCTGGTCTTATCGTTTCACTTTTATCTCTATTTTCAATTATGGCTTCTACGTTGCTTGGATGCTTTCCCTTCTTGGTAACAAATTTACTAATCTCTAATGTTATGTGGGTTTTACGGTAAATAAAGTAGGTTCACAAAAAACGCAGACAACACTGCAAAGAACGCAACAAACGCAATTGTGTATGAAAACAAATGTAACAAACCACAATCATGTCCTTTTTATGTTGGATCTTCTACAAAGTGATTAGAAATGTATACCGATAAAATTAATTAATAACGATAAAAGAAAACAGAACGCGCGATGCTGCTATTGACTTGCCACCAGTGCAATACTCACTGCGAAACTACAGGCATGCATAGAGTAAAGCGAGATTGGCGACCGCACACCACTCCTAATTTTCTAAAAGTGCCAAGAGAGTAAAATCAAACCTTCTGTTACAACTGAATATCTCGAGGCACCCCTGAGTGTTGGGTGCCGGGGCACCTCGCTTGGGGATCCTCCGCATAGCATATATGTTAGTTGGTAAATCTTTCGTTTTTATTCCGAAACTTAAAAGCCCAATTTGGTTCAGCTTTCTTCTTAGTTCAGGTCAAAATATTGCACTATTTTTCGAATGGCGTATAGCCGTATACGTACTCATCCTTATTTGCTTCCTGGTTTATTGTTTGATAGTGGTGGTGGAATTTTCTCTTGACTTTTCTCGCAGCTGATCGAGTAACGTTGTTTTCGACTGCAAATAGTAGCTCTAACATGTCGCTGGTTTGCAGCATTTCATCAGGCAAATGTTTCTCAATCTCACGTTTTTTTCTCACAGCGGCTAGCTTCCAACAAGTATACTACGTGTCACCCAACACTGCTGGAGAAAATGGGTATACGCAGATTACCATCCACGGATCAGGTAGAAGCATCATAGTTTGTTTTATTAAAGCATAGTTTCTTTTACTTAAAATTACTCGATATCGTTTGAGTTATTCAAGCTGCTAGATCCCCGAAAAATTGCCTTTGAGGCAATTTTGATAATAACTCGCCAACCGGACGCGCTAGAGAGTTAATGAATGCATCAGAAGGTGCTGAATTCCGTGTACTTTCTGATAAACAAAAAACAACTGAATTGACATTTGGAGTTTTGTCATGATCCAGAAAGACATCATGGTCACGTCACAGTGCCACAAAAAATCCAAATGTAAAGACGCTTATTTGCATGTTCATCACAAATTATTATTCATTGACTCTCTAGCGCTATCGATCGGCTAATTATGGTCTGAATGTCCTCCGGTTTGAAGGTGTGAGGGGTTTCGTAAAATATCTCACACTAACACAAAAAATATTATTTGCTGGCAAAGCTGAGTAAATTCTGTGGATAAGATTTCGTATTTGAGGATGTTTTGTGTTAAGTGAAATTGGTGTCTTTTATAAATATTTACTAATTGATTCGACTGTGCCACCTTTGTGGACAGTAGTTACGTGAACACAGATATACAGCATGTGCAAGTCTGAATCAACGCAAATTCTTGAAAACAAAGCTCCATCCGCTGATCGCTCGAAAGCTTTTTATTAATCCTAGAGCAATGGTTCTTAACCTGGATTAGATTTCATCTTCCAAAGGGGTAAATTTATTGCACCATTAATTGCAGCCAATGTTAATTTTTATAATTCATTGTAAACTGCAAGAGTTTGTTCATTTCGCATTTTCGACAAAGAAGCACCACTGAGTGTATTGGGAGTAAATCCGGCAATCTTTCTAGTTAAAAGGGTATAAGATATGTAAAAAAAGGTTACGAACCATTGTCCTAGAGCTTTTATGTGTGAAACTATGAATTAATGAGGAATGGCAAAACATGTACGTACTGAAGACTTCCCGAGCTAATTTTAAAAAGCAGAAACAATCCTCTAATGACGGAGTTCGCGAACAAATCTGATTTATCCGACCCAGGGGCGTAAAGAGGTTACATTGTACCCGGGGTAAGAGCCAAGTCCTTGCATTCGAACCTGAGGTCTTTCGGAAGCAAATGTACTGTGTTGAGGAAAGTACTTGTGACATTGTTGGGACTTCTCGCAGTGATTCGGCACCCCCAAAATGATTCGATGCCGGCGGATTATGCCCCCCTTGCCCCCTCGTTACGTCCCTGATCCGATCAACTGGAGATTTAAGAGATTTTTTGCAAGGACATCAAGATTCAGCGAAGCTTAACTGATTTCGCTTCGACAACGTTTGATTTTCATAAAAATCAACACTTGCAAAAAGGCTTATCGTTTGTTTGTTTGTTTGTTTGTTGTGTTTTTGTTTGTTTGTCTTATTGTTCGAGTGGAAGGAAGTTTTGAGAATTTCAGGAAAAAAAACTTTTCGTTTGCTTCTGCACTAAAGCCAAATAAGTGTGTTTCGGAAAAGACAGATGTCGCTGCCTTCGTTTAATTGATTGGAACTTGAAAAAGTCTATGGTAGTTTAACAAGTTCTTCGAATTTCTGCTTAAATTTTTATTTCATATGTAATCCAAAATGGTAAAAATCGATCTGAATTAAAAGTTTATTTCAACTTGTTTTCTGCATTCCTGAAAACTGTCTCGTAAACAAACTTTATTCCACACTTCTTTACAAAATATAGATATATATATATATCAGGGTTTTTTCAAGGAAAATGTTAGGAACCCGGTTTGGATTTGTAGAGACCCGATTTCTCTGATTCTAGGGACTCGATTTTTTCTGATTTCAGGGACCCAATGATAATTTTTCTCTGATTCCAGGGACCCGATTCGAAATTCTAGGGACCCGTATCGGGTCCCTAAAACGGCTCAAAAAACTGTGATTATATATATATATCTGCATCACCTGGATATTTGCTAGGATTTCCTGTTGATCTACAAATTGGACAGACTGCTCCTCTCAAAGAAGTGGTTTTCGTGAATTCATTCACAACTGTCGTTTGTGACGTGCACAATGAGGAAAGCGATGAAACTCAAACTGTCTGCTATACAAGGTGCGGTTCCGTAGTGTAATAAATAACATCAGCGTGTGGCTGGCGAACTATTATCAATAACACAAGCGTCTTCTTTTTTCTGAAGCATCATAGCCACCAAACGTATCTGGTTGAAACAAAGCATTTTGTTTGTCCAAACACTTGTATCTTGCATCTTTTTTTCGCTGAATTGATAAAACTGTAAATTGCGGCATTTGAATCAATTAAATAGCTTGTAATAACTACTGCCGTAACTGTTTCTTGACCAAAACGTGCATGGAAAAAATAAGCGGGAAATTTGCTTGTTTTTTGCAACTTCGGGCATTTGTTTCGCTTTTTCGTAACACCTATCGACGCATTTAAAACCAGGGCAATGGCGGAAGGACAATACTTTGTAAAACTAAAGCTTGGAGGAACTTGGCTTGATTCCTCGAAGTATTGTGGTGACAACCCTACGGCTTACGCTTGCTCCGTTAATGTGAGTACGATTTTTATTGCATCCTTCAAGGACTATTGGCAAAAACTTAAACTGGTGAGATAACAAAATATACGGCAATACATACCACACTCCGACGCGAACCGATGAATCATCCTTCTGTAATCATTGTTTAACATGAATCATACTTCTATAGCTAAAAGCGAGGTGGCCTCAAGTTGTATCTACTGTACATGGTCGTGTTGCCACAATTTTTTGTCAGCCTAATAATTCCTTTAGCAAAGTTGTTCGCAGTCGAGTTGCCGAACTACTTGCTGTCCACATTGCCGCTGAGACCTCAGATGAAGTTGAAGTTTTTACAGCAAGCATTGATTATTTTACGTAGACGAATTTTTCACTGAAGAATTTGTGTGATTTTGTTACATTTGCTAGACTCTACCATTGGAAAAAGTGTGTGAAGAGTGGAAACATTAGTTTTGTATGAACACCCACTTCCGTTTTTACAATTTCGATACAAAGCAAAAATCTTCAATTCATAATAATAGTGTTTTATTTAACCAAATCTTTGTCTTTAAAGAATGCATTTTTTCAATTTTTTTCTTTTTTAAGGATAATTGTCAAAAACATCCAGTACAGTTAAATGTGGAAAAAAAGTGCGTGGTATTTCCTTAACGTGGAACACCAAGCTACGTAAGACGATAAAAGTTTCAGAGTCTTTAAACATATTTTGGCATATATTTAAAGGATATGCACTTTTTTGTTTATATTAGCATATGCAATTTTTTGCAGGTTTCTCAACCTTTTTCTTCACAGATTCGTTTTTCAAATGTTTTTTTGCTGTTCTTTCAGTGCACCAATTGTATAATCCCATGTTTCTGTCGTTCTAACATAGGTTTTTGAGCTGATTCTCGAAAAGCGCTTGTAAAAGAGATAAACGTAAAATATATGCCACCGTCTGTATTTCAATTTTTGGGTGCAGGTGTTCCCTTGGAATACACCCAAAATTTATTACCAGTCTTGGGTCACAAGCATACCTCAACAAACGATTAAGTTCGACGGTTACATCATCACAAATTTGACTTCGTCAGCAGTGGCTGAAGCAACAAACGGTGTTACAGCAACAATCACAAGAGCGTACGTCACATCAGGCCAATGCAATTTGTTCAAAGCCGTCGATGAGCTGTGAGTTCTTCGTTAAATGACTTTTTTGGTCATAGGTTAAATATTTAAGTGAAGGTGTTATTTAACTTAATGCTTCGCTGCAGAGCTGCTCGATTTCTGTATGCAATGCATTGCAGAAGTGTTTTTAAATGCAAACCGTGCTTAGTTTTTGAAGTTTGAAATAGTTTTACGTACTCAAAACACTATGGGAAGTCGAACTACTTAATGATGCGATGACATCAAACTCACGAGTTTTGACTATTTACTCCAAATAAGGTATTTTCTGCACGCAGCAGAAAACATACGTGATAAACATGATTCGAGGCAAATCGACGTGGTAAAGCAGTTGTCCAAGCATTGCTTTTACTACTTGTAAAATGAATCGACCGAATATAATATCATTCTTGGTCAGTTTTTACTTACTTTACAACCTGAAAGGCAGGGCCTAACCACAAATGATAGGGTCAAGTATGGTCAGAAATCCAATTTATTTCTGAGTCAACATAATTTCCTCGTGCAATAAGAAAACGGACGTGAAAAACTAGTCATTACAGAATTGCGTTAGGCTCCATTTTTTGCCTGATTGTGCTGATCTCATAGGAAACAGAGCCAGCTGTTCAAACCTTGTCGCCAAATCTTATGACGTGGCTCGTGCGAATACAAACTTATTGTTACCTTTCATGGTTTAATAACTCTGGTTTAATAAAATTTCAAGTAAAAATAATCCTTTTTGGTTGTACATCAGATGAAATCTGATTTGTCTGATGATCTAGTGATGATGCAGCAACCGACTTACAAACCGGATAACCAAACCACCTTCAGGGAATTTTCTAATCTAACGACACTGACGCCCAATTACTTACTTTTCAGCTATGGTGTTGTGCTGGCTAATGACGGCGAATCTCGATGGGGCAGTTTGACATGCATGATTGAGTCCAAATATGTCGGAAACCAGAACGTTTCCTTCATTGTTGACCAAGGACACGGGCGTTCCTGGACGGATACAACTCTGAGGAAGGTGAGCGCAGACGACAGGATCTACACAATCCAAACTTTTGCAGGTAATGTGGAATCTGAAGCGCCTACTAATATAGAGTAAAGAAAATGGAGTACTTACTGTCAAAGACAAAAACTAAATAGCATAAAAAAACACAAAAATTTTCAAAATCAGCAAATGAGCAAGGTTTCTTCTTGCGTTTCGAAAGAATGCTGAAAAGGGAACTAACAACTCCATTTTGTTTTCCTTTTCGTTAATCATGACCATGGACAACAATCTTTCTGGAAAATTTAAACTGTCTTTTTGGCAATTTTCTTTTTGGAAAATTAAAACCGTCTTTTTGGCAAGGCTCTCACACCATTCATTACTGTCATAGATTTCTCAGTTCAAAAATCGAAAGTTGTTGTTTTAAATTTCCAGGCCTATTTTGGCTCCATCGGTAATGTGTCACTAGCAAAATATTGCAAACTTTCTCAAAAATATTTTTTGAAGGACTAAACAATATTTGATTGGGAAAACGTTGGAATATATCACTGTTTTTCTTCAAGCTCAACATTGACTCGATTCAGTAATACAAAAACTAGTCATTTTATCTAATTCATCTAATTTTAACAGTTCAAACTCAGTGGATGAAATCTGCTAGCTATGCAGCCAAGCTTTTTTAAATATATTTACCACCAATTTTTTTAAATTTTGTGTCTCATTACCGTCAGTTTCGGTATTGGGAAATAGTACTGTTGTGTAAACAACAACCTCGTTCATGATGGGCTTCGGGGTCTCACTGATAGCCACAAATTTTTAGTCTATTTTAAAAGTTTCCACTGGTAGAGAACATGGTTTAATGGACGTGTTTTGCTAGGTGGCCTTTGATAACGTTTGCTGAGTAACACTGTAAGCATTTCGTTTCTTCTGAGGAATATCGTAATATTTTACCAGTCGTCACCGACGTAAATCCGAAAGAAGGGAGCGTAGAAGGAGGAACTTTGTTGACAATCAGTGGAAATTTCTTTGATAACTCCAGCGCGGCACCTGCCAAGGTAGGAACTAGGAACCTCAGATTCATGTTTGACAGGAAAAAACTGCAACAACGAATAGAGCATCACTCTTTATATTTTCAAATCATCTTTGCTGCTAAAACAGCAGCACTAAGCAATGCCAAATCATAAGCGCTTGAACAGCAGACGCATAGAGCTTTCTATAAAAATTATTGCGAGGTATATTAATGTGATACAAAGCTTTACGAAAGTGTTGCAGCTATTTTTTCTAGTTATAAGTTTTTGCTTAATTCAGCACCGAGCAAATATCTTGGCCCATGAAACAGAAAGATATGGTCGGCAAAAATTTGAAAATAGCTCATGCATACGTTAGAACTTGCCAGAAAACGTCAAAAGCAATGGCCTTCATACGCCGATAAAAACTCATGTGGTAAAAACCAGTAGAAATGAACTCAGTCCTTTGTTACAAATGGGAAAACCGTTTCGAATACTTGAAAATTCATTGAGAAAATGGTTAAGACCTTTGTTTATTGTTGTTCGTTTCCAGCAATGAGGAAAGGTGGGCAAAAAAAGCTGGAAGATAACCTTTAACATGAAGAGTAAAAATGCTTTGACGAAGTGCCCGTTGGCCAATAAATGACCAGCAGAAGTAATAGCTTGCACATCACTAGCTTTAAATGCAAAGTAATGCAAAGTTAATGTGAATTTCTTCCTAAACAAAGAATAATGGCATGAAAGCTTACGCCTGGCCTGAGTTCAAAAACTTTGAAAATCTCATTGCAACTTGTTTGAAGTTATGAAATGGCTACAGCTGAGTTTTGAAAATGCTAAAGTTGTTAATACCCTTTCAATTGCTGAAGCTACAAATTGTTGGTTTCATTATTAGGAGCAGTTCTATAATTAAAATGCTTTTCGCTTTGAAGGTCTTGATTGGGGGTGAAGAGTGCGCTGTGCAATCTGTCACCGATACGCAAATAACATGCCTGACATCGACCCAGCCATCAACCACTCGCTCCTTGTATCCTGGCGGAAGAGGGTTTGTATTTGAAGTGTTTCCCGGTGAAAGCGATATTACTGCAACTTTGGATTCTTCTTCAGCTGGAGGTGCTTGCTAATTCCTTTCAAATTCAGTTGCAAATAGTGAGATATGCATTCACGGCAAACTGCCATTTCTGCATAAAGTTGCAATGATTGTTAAATTTGCAGTATTTAACCGTTGGTAGTGTTTTGCCATAAATAAGAGATGTGAAATTTAATTTCAACTGATGGTGGAGATAATGGAGATAACCTTCTGTCGAACTGAGTTGAAATTCAGAAACGAAGCTGACATTTCAGCTTGCTGACAGCAGGCTTTCATCACACAAATGGCACCAAACAGCAAAGCGCAAAGCAGCAAAAGACCCCAGGGTCGCATCACCAAAAAAGTTTGGTAAATTCATCAAACGATTGCCGTGGTGTAGAAATAGCAATACCGATGCAGGCAAGCAAGAAACAAAAATAGAATGTGCACCTAAACAGAAGAAGAGCAGTAAGCTTCTAACCGAACTGAAAAAACGATGGAAAATTTGTTCAATATTCTGTTAAACATATCTTGTAAAATACTACATTATATGCTTCTGCTAAGAGATCCGTGGAGCAATGGGTGTCGAATTGATAAAACATTTTTGCAAAGGATCGTTTCCTAAAATCATTTTCAAACATAATTATGATCTGAGTTTTGGTGTCCTCATTCCTATGCGTGCTTTGCAAGAACAATTCCCGTTTGCTGCACCGACAAGCCAACTGTGGGCAAAATGCTCATAAGTATCATCATGCTTGAAATTGGTTTGCTTACTGCTATTCTGATTTTTTTGCCAATAGAGTGATTGGTGGCAATGTCCGAGATATGCTTTGCTATGCGACAGTTTCAGTGTAGGATAGACAAATGAATTTTTGCTTTTTTAGTATGGTCTTACTTCAGTGACAGCAGTCAGACTTCTTATACTTCGGAAAACAATTTTGTGCAAAGAGCTCAAGGTTTTTTCATTCCGTCCACCACAGCAAACCACAAGTTTAAATTGCAAGCGTTGGGCGAAGCTCAGCTTCACATCAATCCAAACGGCAATGATCCTGCGGGAAAAGTGAGTTAGCACAACTGCGAAATTTGTGCATCCATTAATCGATTCCCATTGAAGCGCAGGCTATGAGTTGAACTTTTCCCAGAGCAGGGAGTATAATTTTTTACAAAAAGAAGCACAACCTCTTTCCCACCCGGTTAATGTACAGCCTTTCAGTTCAAAGCTGGCTGGTGTTATTATTTGGCATCAAACGATCAAAGCAGAAGATTTGTGACCAAAAGATAACGTGTTCTGCATTGTTATGAGACACATTTTCCCACGCGCATCTTCGCACTTTCTATACTGGGTGCTTTTCTGGGGAAATGAACTGAATACCGGGTGATTTTTGAGAGTTTTTCCTATTTTCACCAGTTTCCTAAAACACCTTGTAATTGCAGCGCAAACAAATGTTTCAATTTTTTGATTCGCTATTTCTCCTCATACTTTTCGTAAGTAAATATACGAACTTTCAAGAGAAAAAGATTACAGCCGGTATCCAATCGAACGTCACGACGTGACATGTATGGATCTGGATTCGATTCTGGATTTTTCTGGATTTCTGTTGCGTACTGGTCCATCACACACAGAAGTGTGACCGGCAGGGTAAAATGTTGAAGAATGTCGTATCAATGAACTCGTGTTCAGACGATTTCGTTCAACGAACTTAGATCAACGAACTCGCGTTTCTGAGAAGTCAGCCGATAGGTCAAGCTTGACGTCTATAAGCAACATACTGGTATTGACTACACTTGTCTGAAGTAAATTTAAAAACTCCATCAAAATAAAACATTCGACAAGCAAAACGACAAACTTTTTTGGCTCTTTTTGCAACACCTGAGAATTATTAAAATATGATTTTTTGCAAGGTGTTATTTTCAATTGCAATTCTTTCAGAACGTTCAGCAAGCTCAAGTTGTTTTCATGGTGCTTTTAGGTTCTTGCAGTAAGTGGATCTTCTACAAACTTCGCGACAAGCGGAAGTTACGCACTGACGAAAGGCAACGAGTATTATATAGAAATACGTCACAAGGTCTCGTCAACAAGCTTCTTGAAAGCAGCCGTCTACGTTGACAAAACGAACTACACCCCAAACGAGACAAGTAAGCATTTTCTTGCCACGTAATCGTTTTAGTCAAAGAATCCTGCAATTTTACAAGGCCTCGTTTCGAAAGAAGAGGTTGGAATGATCAAAAATTTTATTTTCAGTTACTGACAAGTTTGTGAGAAGCAAGCCTCTTTTGCAGTAAACAGCATGTCTCTTTACAGTTGAATTGCTGTTATAGAAAACCTCACTAATGTATTTCGTAAAATGGTAAAAGCAATCTATTAACACTAAACGCGGTGTTCAACCTAAAAGCAATTATAGCTTTTTCTAGCAAATGTGTATTTGGAAGAAATCTTAGATTATATTTAAAGGCACAAATTTGAGCAAGATGGTCAAAAAATTCTTGTTCGTCAGACGCGCTTGACATTGGCAAACTAAAAACTTTAAACTCGTACCTCGGGTTTTGTGCTTCTGAAACTATCTTCTGCTTCTTCGCTTGATAAAAATCAATTTTGGAATAAGGTAAAAACGACCGAAAATAAATTCGAAAATTCTGACCCAGCCGAAATAGCCTTTGCGGCAATATAATACCGGAAACATTGGTCCAAACCAAAATTCGGAAAAAGTGGTGGTGATTAGACGTCAATCCCTTGTATGTTTCAGGTTCAGCCCTTACTGAAGTCCAAACCATTGCCATTGCTTCTACGGCTGTGCAGGAAGTACAAGAAGTTACGTTTACGGACTGGGCAGCTCAGGATACTACAACTTCTACATGGACAGTCAGCGTGGATTGTTTAGTGGAATCCTGCGAAGGCTCCTCATTTCAAATATCTTTGTTCAACATTAAGACCGGTATGAATCCATAGTTTGCTGGCAGGTTGAGGTTTACTTTGTGAGTACATTTAGAACAGACTCTATGCTTTTAAGCATATTTTTTTTCGAAGACTACACCTGTTTGAGTTTATTTTGTCGTAGCAAAAGTTAATTTCGAAAGGAATGATACTAAGAGTAGACATCAGTCGTCGGTTAGGGAAAAGTTATGTTTTGAAAATTGCAAAGGTGGCGAAGGAAAAGTACAGCATATCATTCTACAGCCGGTCTCCATATGGTAAACATACTTCGTGGGTTTGTTTTTCTGCTTGGTGACGTTTCTTTGAAGGTCCATTCCGTCATAATAAAATTTCCAAATTGCTTCTTACATGATAACAACCTACCACTGTTGCACAGCATCAGTCAACAGCGAAAATCCAAGAAGCCAAACACTTTCTCGCTTAAAGTAATGTATACACGCACAAAATTTCTGCCCACTGTTGCATACGATAAAGTCCGAGAAATCGTTTCAAATGCATTCCGTCACTTGCCCTGTTTTGCACCAAGTAACATTGAGTGCAAACGTGAAGCAACATGCTCGTGAGCTGCCCTTTAAATCGTCTGTTGTTACTTGGCAGACCCTATTCCTTACGAGTCGTCGGTGACCGACGTAAAGAACGCTTTGGTTCCACTCTCACCGTTTGTTGGTGTAGGCGGCTCGGTTTCCAGTTACAGCATTTCGAGCGTCTATGGTGAGCATTGCTGTTCTGTTCTTCTATTCACAGCGCTCAAGATTTTGTCGGTCATTTGACTGTGGTTTTGCAGGACGGCTGGATCTGTCGGCCAGCAGCAGCAATGACAGCGTCATGACGGTTTCAACGGTCGAGGACAGTGAGGGTGTTGCCAACCTTGACTTTTTCACTTTCAAAGTGAACGGCTACATCTCCCACCCCGTAAAGTACAATGCAAGTATATTCACCGTGGCGTATGAAGTGAGAAGCTTTTTCGGTCCAAGGTGCCCTTACGAGCTGGAGTGGGGACTACCAGTCAACCATTTCTTATACTAGTAAGCTATCAATAATTATCCTTTGGAAGCTATGAATAGCACTTACACAGAAAAACTTAATTTTTTTGATTTGTGTTGCTGGGTTTGAAACTGCTCTTTTCGCATAGACGCCTTTGTTCGGCGCTTTTTTCACGGCATCAAAGGTAGCACTCTGCAGAATGAAGAGGCTTTTCGGTTCATTTATCTTCAGAACTGCTGTTTCTCTTTGGAGCCTTTCGAGGCATCAGTTTTAAAAGGCCACGAAATATATTATGGATCTCGCCAACTTTTGCTAGCTTCTCTTGTTCAACATTAAGATGCACCTATAAGCCGGACCAGATGTGTAGTTATGCCACTTGCTTCCCACTCAACTTCTGCGTCCTGTTTAGGAGTGCACCTTCTAGATTTGCCTTATCTGCCTTGCCAAATCGTTTCAGTTGGAATCTCTCTATTCAGAGGATAAGTTTCCCTAAATTCAGTATTTAACATATTTCACAGCTAAAGACTTTTTCGTATTGCTTACCACCGTGAAATCTGCGCAAAATCCTGTCTTTGCCACTTTACTACTGACAACACCAATTTAGTATATGAAGTCTCATGGCCATAGGTGAAGATGGAAACGAATATTTATTTGAAAATTTTAGGTTTTGCAATATTTTGAAGTTCACGTTTTATGATCATAAGGAACGTACCCTTGAAATCCCACATGCGCCAAAATTTTGGCGCAAAATGGCGCTAACGTATTCGGCCATAACTCGCCAGCAGATTGAGATAAAGATCTGTTTAAACCCTCCAAAGACGCGGAATTGCTTGTACTTCCGATTAAAAAAATTGGGAAGTTTTTGATTCAAGGCTTTTTGTGAGTGACGTCATAATTGGGGTAGGTTTAGGACTTTTTGGCCCACTTCATCTGACCCTGGGCTCCAACCGCAAGAGGGAGCTTTTTGTTTCTTTTTCTTAAATCAAACTTGGCGGAAATTTGCATCTTTAGAGCCCTTGATTGGTCTTCTAGCGTTTGTGGTTCAAAAGATATGGCCTACAAACAACAAAATTAATTAATTAATTAATTTGCGGTGTTTTGGTCATAACTTTCGAACCACGAACGCTAGAAGGCCAATCAAGGCTTCTAAAGACGCGAATTGTCGCCAGTTTTGTTTTAAATAAAGAAACAAAGAGCTTCCTTTTGCAGTTGGGGCCTAGGGCTGGATCAAGTGGCTAAAAAGGCCTCAATCTTCCCCAATTATGATGGCACCCACAAAAATCTCAATTTTTTAGGAATCGAAACTACAAGACTTTCCGCCTATTCAGGTTTGAACAGCTCTCTAGCTCTATCTACTGCCGCGTTATGACTTGCCCAACTTGGCAATCCCGGGATTGAGAGGGTTGAAGGTCACACATCACTACGTTTGGTTTTCCAAATCAGAGGCCAATCTCTTTGTTCTGTTTTCACTTCCGCGTACCACAACTTCTCATCCCGTTGGAGCGCTTTGTCCCTTATTTGTAGATAAGATGGACTTGGGTTTTTCAAGAGATATAATACCTTGTGTTTTCACTGGTGAGGAGTGAAATTTAGGTTTGTGGTGTTATGGCCATGAATAAAATTGCACTGGTTATCCCACAGTTTGGCTCATTTATCTCCAGGCATTGTTTTTGAAGACGCTTAAAATATATTGTTCCAGGAACATTTGGAAACATTGTGCCCGAATATTTATTGCTTTCTTTCCTGCCTGGATTCTTGTAGTCTATAAGACAGGGATGGGAATCTATTCACTATCACGAGCCGCATAAATTATGGAATATCGCTGGTGGGGCGCAAAAATTAATCAAATTTATTTACCTTCATCTTCCGAAGAAAAATAAGGCGAAAAAGGCTGTGTCAAAGAGCAAGAGAGACTTATCTTGACTTACTGCCTACGTGTCTGCTTGCCATTTGCTTCTGTTTTGACGCAATGTTATGTTTAACTTGGGAAACGCAAATTCTGATGCTGGCCATATTACATAAATCACGCAGGCCACAGGTTACCCACCGCTGCCTTAAAAGAATGGTCACGTCTTGCTAATTTGTCAATGCCTTTCAATATCGGCAAGCCACTTGAAACGCCTAATATAGCCAGGAAACTCCTCTTTATAAGGCTTTGAGCATTTCAGGTATAATTTCAACACAATTTGCAGCCATCCCAGCTTTCAGTGAATTGGCAGCTAGAGTAATATTGGTCGTAGTAATCACGCTTTGCTCCTCGATTGGCATTTCGTTTTTGATGATGCAACAGTGACTGGGTTCAAAAACTTGTAAACGCTTTTCCCACCTTCCAAGGTTGTCTTGGCCATTATCGAAAAGTGCAGCGTTTTGACTTTTGATCGACTACGCACTACCTGTATTAGATCGTTTGTCGTGGAGGCACTGGATGGTGTACCAGAATGCTTTGCTGTTGGCTTGTCAGTTATCGAAGCCCAATTTAATTTGTCTTAGTTTCACCTCGTTGCAAGTTATAGCTACATTGATTTTCCTGAAAACAGTTTTTTTTTCGTTAAAGTAAAATGTTTACTTTAATATTTTCATTATACCCTTGGTGCATGGTGGTCTATGTAAGAGTTCTCGACTTGTACGTCTTGCACTCAAATTGTCCGACTTCTTAGTGAAAAATAGTGAACCCATTTGACACCTGAAAGCTATGGCGTACTATGTCCCCGGAAATAATTCACCGGGCACTATTCAGTTCTTTGGAATTAGGTACGCTGAAAACTAAGATGAATTCTCATCATATTTTTTCCCGGCTCATTGCCAAGGTTTGCCTGGGCTTTATTTGCAGTTGGCGCCCTCCATTTGCATGGGAACACTGTGGCAGATCAACAAGAGAACAAGCTTCTCTTAGGAACTGTATCATGCTTATTTTGCAGTGATTTGGAATGGGGCTGGTATGGCCCTGGCACCGTTTCTGGAGAAAACTCTTACTGTGGGGTGTATTCGTTGAAGAACCCCAGCTACTTGTTTCAAACGGAGGAAGAACCTTTTTCTGCAACTATTTATCCGGAGGTCACTCTGGATTTTCGCTTTAGTCGAGTTTATTCGCCTTTCCTTGCGGCAAACTTTTTTCTGAGTAAAATATATAGCAACCAAAATTGTGTGCATATATTTTTGCTTAGCATGATTATTTTTACAAAATGTGATTCTGCAAAATACATATCTTAAATTCGAAAATTATTGATTGTAAGTTGGAAAATAAAAAACTTCGTGATATGTATCTGAAGTTGTGTGAACAACGACAAACACAATTACTTATTACTGATCACTCTTCGTTTTGATTTTATTTCTAGAAAAAGATAAAACGAGAATTTCGGAAATAACTCTGACGGAGGATAATTCTGTGGCCCTATCGAATGTTTCAAATTGGTCGAAAATAAAAAAACACAGTTTACTAAGCGTTTCTAAAAAGATAATAACGTTGACGCAAGGCGGTCAAAGATTAACAAACAAACTATTGTCTAAACATTTGTTCACAAAAATTCTGTGTGAGTTTCTATGTTTTAACTAAAATATAACTTCGGATGAACTTCTGTACTTACCTAGCCTCTATGATTCGATAATAATCTTTAATTATAAAATCGACGCAATTGAAGTTTCCTGTTAATTTCTGAAGCGATGCAAAAGATTGTTTACAATTTGAAACCTATTTTTTAATTGTGCTTTGGTTAAATTGCAGCCTGTTTCAAACACATACCGAAAAAACAAATGTTTTGGTTATTTCCTTGCAGCTGTGTCTTGCCTACCTTGGTGACATAAGTGATCATCTGAAAATATCCTACGACTTCATCAACCCCACTTCCGGCTCCCGATCCTACATCCAACGACTCCAGAGTGTGTCTGTTGCAGATTTTGCGGACGTTACAGAATGGACCTACGTTTGTTTGAACCTCAACGCCCTACTCAGTAAACGTAAGGCCCTGAAAATTTTGGAATACATGAAGTTTTTTGTTGGGTTGTCAAAAAAACATTTGGTGATTTTAGTGTCAGTATAGACCTCTGCGCACACACACGCTTGCAAATCCGGAGGGATCATCAAAATTGAATTCACACTCACCCACATAAACACGTAAACAGCACACACACATCGGCATACAAACCAGAGATGAATGGATTTATGTTTTCAAATCCAAATCCGGTCCAACAATTTCATTTCAAAATCCTATCCAAATCCAAAAATTAACAGCTTTAAATCCAAGTCCTATTTAAATCCAAAATCCTATCACTGCTATACTTAATCCAATTCAGAAATTCAAAAACAAAATTAGCTCGGAAACCGGTTGATGTTAGTTCATGCTTCGATCTTTTAAACCCATTGTCGCATCACTTGCATTAGTTTTAGACATTTCAAAATTTACTCAACAGCAATCTAAATCAGGCTCTTTTATTGCATGGCCTGTAAGATATCAAGCCACAAAGATCAACAGGTATACTGCGCAATCGACTCATTAGCACTATAGGCTACATTCTAATTATGATGAACTGTGTTAATGTTACAAGGTAATAGGTGTTAATGTTACAAGTTAATAGGTATTACTGTACCCTACGGCCTACGTATGGCAAAGATGAGTTAGGAAAAGGTCTGGATCAATGAAGGTCACGCAACTTCCGTAACGCAAACGCAAAGTACAATCCCGACGGACGTGAGAAATTCCACTGAACCAAACTTCACAGATTAGATATGCTAATCTGCAGTTCTGAAACTGAACCGAATGTTGCGAAAAAGTTGAAAACAAAATTATCAAATCCAAATCCTGTTAAACAAAATTTGAAAATCTCAATCTAATCCGAATTCAACAAAAACACAAAAATTCGGCAGAATTTAATTGAAATCCAAATCCAGATTCATCTCTAACACAAACACACAGAAAATTAAATACATTGGAAACTCTTGAATTGACTAGTTGGTCTCAAAGAGTAAAGCACATTTTGTTAAAAGAGTATTAGGTACATTAGTTACGCATCAGTATTTTTAGCTTCTCACCAATTTGAAGCGCTGTCATTCGTGTTCATAATAATTGGCTCAAAGAGAAAATTACGCTTGGAATACAATATTTTCATTTTTTTCACCCTAAAACAACAAAAGAACTCGATTTCATTTTGTTATATGCCTGCCCATCTTTATTTATTAAAACTGATTTCACTATCTTTGGCATACATTCCATCTGTCTTTGATAGTTTGCTTTGATGCTTGTCCGATAACATACTTGAATATTGGTTTCAATTAGCTTGGTCAGGGTGCACAGTCTATTTTTTGCAAACGATGGTTTACAAATGACCCTAAGTTTTCTATTAGTTTAGGAAGTGACTGTGATAGACCAGACACCACTAGCAAGAGATAGAAATTAAATTCTTTCTATTTAATAAATAGTTCAATCGATTTATCAGCGTCATCTCTTTGAGTGATCTCCATTGTTGTTGGTTACTTTCCTGGTGGTTTAATGCCCCGAATTTCCATGATTCACTTGTGTACGACTTAGCATCTCAAGAAGATGCAGATAATGGTAACACTTTACATTCATTAGAATGCACTTTACAATTCATTAGAAAAGGACTCTGTCATGTGTAGAATGTTTTTACGGATCACATCAACCTATTTGTTTGAATTCATCATCCCATTAATAGAAAAGAGTGGTCCCGCACCAGATAAGCTGAAAGAACCCCAGAACATCTTTGGGAGTGATTTACTGCCTGATCGAAATGGCTGAAGCTAAGCTTTTCATCTTTACTGATATGAACATATCGACTTTGCTTTCCCTGCCCTAGAAAATAATATCCATCAGAAAAAAAAAATTTTTTTCCACTCCTGTACTGACCGGATGTGCCCAGGATACAAATTTTGACTAACGCCCATTACGCTTGCTGTGCCTCTTTGCTTATCGCCACAGTGCTGAGAAAGGTTAAGAATGCGAGTACGCTTTACTAGGTGTGATGTCAGCCATTAGCAAGAAAAACAACTTCCCTTCTACTTCATTCAACGATAAATAAGAACGAAATGTGCACCAGCAAGGTATTAAATGCGTAACAAACCCTTGTGACGTCATCGTGTTTATTGTTCCATGGTTTTGCAAACACGATGTGCAGGTCTTCAATTTATCCAAAAGCAAAAAAACACTTTTGTCTGAAAGTCGGTCAAATTGTAAAATAATCCCAAAAGACTAAACAAATGACTTGAGTTAACACGACTGTAGTCCATCTTTAGCGTAGTCATGGGGAAGAACAGGTTCAAGATATTGTATCGTAACTTAAGAAGATGCATCGTCCCTTTACTTGAAATGGACGAGCTTCATTATTTCTTGGGTTCTTCTTGATGTCGCTCAACTGAGAGTTAGTTGAAACGAGTCTTCATTGAAATAAGATCTGTTTTTATCAACATTGTGTTGCAGCAATACATTCCTACTTTTGTCAAAAGTGCACCACATTGCAGCTTTAACTTACTCAGACAAATGTTTTTACAATCCGCTATTCCCAAAATGCAATTGCCGATAATGTTTTTTTTCAGATGAGCCAACGGGGAGCAACTTCCGTGTCTACGCTCTGTTGCTAACAGCTGGATCGGACCCTGATGTGGATCTCTACGTCGACAACTTCTTTGTGGCTTCAGGGACCACTTTGATTCACGATCAAATCAAGAGTATGCTTACACTTGAATGCAATGCACCATAACAAAAACTGCTGCAGTGTATCCGCCTCAATAAGGTTTAGAAATGGAGATGAAATTATAAAATTCATTAGGGGCTGTGAATTTCAATTACCTGTGTTTCCACCACAGTGTTGAAATTGACTAACTCATTATAGAACAAAATCTGTAAAAGTGTCTTGATAGATGATGGGTGGGGCAGAGTGAATTGTCATGATTGTCCCTCGGGCATGAAAAATTCCAAACAAAATAATTAGAATATAAGGAACTGATCAGAAGAAAAACCAACACCTCTGTTGGTGTTGGGCTTGAATTCTTAAACTAGTTGACGTAAGTTAGCTTGAAATAACTCACAGGTCTGAGAAATTTTTACGAAAACACACAAATACATTTTTCTTCATTTTGTGTCATGGTAAACCACAACATAATTGTACGTTGATGAATCAAACAAAAGAGCCAACAAAATTTTGCTTATGCCGGCTGCAAACATAGGCACTACATTCGAAGATGACATGACAACGCTTGTTTATCAAGAAACTTCTTGTATGATTTGCTATAGAGTCAACGTGGTTGCGAGTTTTTTTTATAAATTCTTAAAAAATGACAACTACGGTCCCATTTTCGTGCTACACAGAGGAGTAATGAAGGGGAAATAGGAGCACAATGCCCAGGGCGCTGAATCACTGAGTGGCGCCGAATCACTGGGTGGCGCCGAAAAGTCCCAACAATTGTTGCAAGTACTTTCTTCAATACAGTATATTTACTATCAAAAGACCTCAGGTTCGAACATGCGGCGCCATATTGTTTTTTGCCCCGGGCCCTATGTAACACCGGGACGCCCCTGGTGCTACATGTAGAAGTGAGAGCCACAGCTCCCTCTTTACAAAACACCTCGACCTTCTCACTTAATTGCACTACATCTTATACATCGAAACACGCTAACATCACAAACAAAAATTAAGTTGCATTTTTAACTTAACACAAATTGACCCATAAAAATGTTAATAGCACAAATTTTGTGTATTTTATTGTTAGTTTTTGTGTGCATCGATCAGACTAAAGTGAAGCTAGTTTTCCTATTGATTTGGATACAAAATTCCACTTTGCAGATAGCTGACCTGTTTAATAAAAGGGTTATTGTTTGATAATTTATGATAAAACCTGTTCTTAACAGCTTATCAAGGATTAATTAGACCCTCTGCTATCCCCTCCATCAAGCTTTCCGACGTAACTGTGGAGAAAACCAATCCAACTTCCTCCACCCCTCTGAAATACAAAATCACTTTCAATCCCATAAATTGCGGACAAGATTTTCCTTTATTTGGTGAGTTGATTACAGACGTAAATTCCGAAGAATATTTGCACACGCATATAATTTGCGCCACGTATTCGACTTTGTATCTTTCACGTAAAGTCACCGCTCGATTTATAAGAGGTGGTTGTCGTATTTTCACGAGAAAATTAGTTGCACGAACCATCGGTGGAATGCAAAGGTTTTTATAGAATTTTGCATAAAAAGTATGGTGTTTTTAGAATTTTGTATAATTTTTTTTTCAGGTAAAGAGTGAATATATCATAGTTTGAACACATACCATGTCAGTCATTGCTATTTGCATTGCATAGATGGGTCTCCACACTTGAATATAAAATTTTCGTGGTTTTCAGTTGGTATCAGGAGACGAATGCTGCTCTCAGCGCAATAGTTTTGGCCACATATTTTTCTATCAGTAAGGCGTTTTAAAAATGCTTTGCCGAACTTCAGTCTCTTACCGTTTTTGCCTTCCGCCAATCGTCTTGACATTGTTCTCTGCATGTGTATTAGAGGCTTGAAAATTGTATTTTTTCAAACTGCACACAAAAATGGAAATTTGTGTTTTACACATTGTTGTAAACAACAGTCCGAAATATCAGACCTTATGCTGGCTATGATTCTTTATTTCATATTGATCTGCACTTGGAAAGGGGCCAAATATAATACGGGTTAGATTCGATCGTAACTGCAACTACCTTCTTCAATTTTAAAAGGTTTTAAATAAGTAACTTGAAACCATATCGCTATGTTCACAATTGTTACGGGTAACAGACTCTTCGAACAACATGAATACTTTTCAAAACCTTTAACAGCATATCTGCTTGTTAATAGGGACTTGTAATGTTTTGTGTTATTTTGCTGAAAAATTATAGGAAAAAGCTTTATTGCTTTGCGGTTAAAAAGTTCTTGGTTCAAAGTCTCTTGCTTGTTTCCAAGGTATCGCTTTCGGCACTGGCACAGTGGCGGCAGACAGCGCTATTTATGGAAATGATTGGACTGCAAGTTCAAGGGTGAGCGCCGTCATTTTTTGTTCCAATGCCTACAAGATTTAGTTGGGAATACCTGTACGTAACCCATCAAAGTAAATTTGAATGCTTAACTTAAATGTTCATTGGCTTCAGGTACATGTGACCAGAACAGCAACTGCTTCGCCGCCTGTCGAGGGAACCTTTGACATCAGCTTCTCTGACGGTAGCCATGGCAGTCTGTCTGGCCTTCCTGCCAACATCTCGAGCGACGACCTGTCTATTCAGCTGCAAACCCTGTCAGGAATCACCACTGCATCCGTGGTCAGGACTGGAGATTGTTATGGGTGAGAATCGATCAATTTTGTCATAACTTTTCTTTCGTTTGTAGCTTTACAAGTGGCAGATCCAGGGGGCAGTTTGGAGCAACTGTCCCCCCAAACGGCTATGGCGCTCCGTTACAATGGTGCCCCTCTCATAAGAATGTGCTCCATTTTTGTGCCTATCGAAGTAGAAACAAAAACAAAAATACTCTTAACTAAACAATGCTTTACACTTCGTTGAACTTCTGGATGTACGTGACGGACTTTGACCCAGGCTCTTACCGATTAGATTCAACATTGCCATTGTTTCGTAATAATACTCCTGTTCCCTTATTTCTTTTATGCGTGAGAACTGTCCAGTAATCACAAAGGCGATCTCTTTCACTAGCACAGTTCTGGACTTGCAGGTGGGTTCAAAATTGGTCTGTGTTGATTAAAAGTTCATTTTTAAATGGCTAGTGGCAGCCTTGAAAGGAAAAGCAGTAATGAAGATAGGAATGCAATAAATATGGAAAACTTGTAACCGACGCAAGATTTTAGAAGCCTGTACAATACCTGCAAAGCGAAAAAACAGTTTCAGGTCTGCTACCACTGCAGTCCGCAGTACATATACATCTTAGTTTTGCAGCGCCAAGGTAAGTAGATGAGTTTCTTGTAGGAACTAAAGCCCCAGATTGAACCATGTTGCAGCGGGTGAAAAGCTGTAGCAACATTTGTACGTTAGCAAACAACTTGCCAGTATCTGACAAAAATGCATTGAGCGTGCCTTGTTTTTTTGGTCATATACGGAATTCTTTTTCTGACCGAAAAAACGTAACTCAATTCGGTCGTAATGTCCGAAAAGGTAAGCTAGTGAACACTGTTGTGACGAGTTTTAACACTATTACTGGACAAATGACTGAAATGTCTTAGCGAGAAAAACCAGGGGTGTGTTCCAGTAGCTCAGGGAATTATGACTTAACAATGCAATTCTGCAACACCTCACTCCGTCAAGGGTGACAGCGCAGCGTAGCAGCAAACGATGGTACTCAGCACTCACCTCTAACGTAAAAACGTCAGCAAAATACCAACTATTTACAGCTTGGTGGAATGAATAATCGGCTGTACGCGGTCATGACAATTTTTGCGTAAGACCCTTAAACGCCTATGCGGCTAGCTAGCAACCCGAGCGGAATTTTACAAGTGCGTACAACCCATATGAAACCGTTCACTACTTTGACACTCCATGTATTCCTCAAGTTGATCATTGTCATTGCTTTCATACATGCCAAGTTTTTCCGTTTGTGAAATTTACAGAAAAAAACAACTTTTTCCCGGAAAAAAGTATAGGGCGCTAGCGAACCATGTTAGGTTATACTGCAACATTTTTTTCCAAGCGCATTTCATACGAGCCAGCTAGGTCAAACATTCGGCCCAAGGGCTATCTGCGCCCCACGAGGTGTTTCCATGCGGTCAGCGACTGATTAGCTGGGCAGAGTCAAATTGTTCTGACGTCACCAACGAATTAGTGACGTCGTGTATTCCGCACGTGCAGTCTTGCAATATATAAATTGTAGCTCACCAATCAAATGCGTTAGACACCCTTGATGTGAATACTGGTAATCCTCAAAAGATGGGGGCTCGTCTTCTAGTTTGGATTTTAAAAAATTTTGAAAGTTTTTGGTTGCGGGTTTGTTGTGAGTGATGTCACAAGTAGGGTAGTAGGGTAGGTTTAGGTCTTTTTGGCCGAGGTCATCGGGGCCTGAGGCCCCAACCGCAAGAGACAAATTTTTGATTCAAGTTTTAAGTGGAAACTACGCTATATACCGAGTCTTTCAAGCCTTTGGTTGGCTTTCTAGCGTTTCTGGTTAAAAAATTATGGCCAAAAAGCCATAAATTTGGTAAAAAATCAATTTTTAGTTTTTCACCAACTTTTTATCAGTTTATAATTTTTTTTATCAACTGTGGGGACTGGGGACCATGTTGCAACGAACATAAAAAACTGTCACAGTACTTTGTTCGTACTGCATAGAGTCACCGAATACCTTGTTATTAACTTAGCATGCTGTTCTTACCTATATGGAGATTTTACATGTTTTCGTTTTTGAACTTTCGTTCATAAAACTCTTAGTGACATTCAGGAAATCGTTCAATTTATTGCGTTTTTCTCGTTTCTGAACTATAGTTTATCAGGTTTTTAAGTGATATTCATGATATGGCACAAAAACTTCCAAATTGCCGCTGTCCTTCCACTCGCTTGCCAGTACATACGACACGGGTCGCTAGCGACCCAGAGCAGCAGAGATACCTAAATTCGGAGTAATGTCATAGAAAATGCCTGTCATTTATTTTTTGTTTTTGAATTTTTGTTTCAGCACTAAATATGGTTTCCATGTGCATAAAGCTGCACAAGCTTTATCCGGAAATGTGATCGTTATTTCGCTGTTTATTAGGCTCCGAACTTGGAAATTGAGTTGTCACTTCCTCGTGTAAGAAGAACCATTCTACTTTCAAGCAGTTGGAAATACGTTTTATTTATTGTTTTTGTGGTATGCGGATATCCAAAACAGGGACTAAAACTAGCGCGCAGCATGCCTTAGGGCAGTGGTCCTCAACCCCCGGGCCACGAACCGGTATCGGGCCGTGAAATTATACTTTTTTTCTATATTATATTAATATTACTTTTTATGATTTTTTTACAGCTTCTAAATATTTTTGTCCTTAATACTTCAAGTATTCTTTCGTTCTTGTATTTTTCTTGGTTATGATGGTTTCATGTTAAAGGTCTTGTAGGTTTTCTCCACTTGAATGGGAATTCGCTTCCAAAATAGTAAAATTCATACGTCTCACGTGACCCATTAAAACTTTAAAAGGTTGGGTATCGAATAACGCTGGTTTAGCGCCAAACAGTATGAAGCACCTTGAAACATCCTGGCTGCTTTTTGGCTAACTTTCGAAAAATTTTATCACAAGTATTTAACTCGTGTATAAATTATTCTGTGAATGAGGAATTACAGAAGAAAATTAATACGCTTGACTACGTTTTACCATTGTCAACAAAAGATTTACTGCAAGCAAGAACATTATAACTGATCTTCTTACGCAACAACCAGTACTACACTAAGGCCAAGTACAAAAGATAGTCAGCGCGTTTGGCCTGTGAACCTAATCTATTACGTACTTAATTATTTAATTCTGGCTTGTATCTTTTCACACAAGTCTGCTTGTACAATTGCAGACATTTCCTTGTTACATGGCGTCGTATCTTCGAATGTGTATCTGCTGGTATCGGCTACATTTTTTACAAATGGAAAACCATATTGTTTGTCTGAGTTGTTTTCTGATAGTATCGAAAATTTACCAGTGTATTGATAAAAATTAAACTTGTTTGAAACGTCAATATGCAACTGCTGTTTTCCAAGTTGAAAACGAAAAATTGTTTTCCTTGCCCTTACTTGACACGAATGGGTCTGCGACGTCAGGAAGGTTTTAATTTTGCATTTGTACTGACACTTTTGACGTGTACGTGGTGTTTTCGACATGAAACGGTAGCCCTATGTCGAATTTTCAGGAACCAAGGGTGGTTGGCCCATATGCTTGGTGTTGTATTTTGATTACTGTACGATACTTTACAGTTGTTTTTGTTGAATGTAAATGTTGGGCTGGTGGTGGCAGTGGCACAACCGCAACTTCACAAAATTCAACCTGCACTGGACTCAGTCTCACACAATCCAGCTGCGTACCACTCAACATGTGCACAGTCCAACCTTCACGGATCAACATTGAGTTGTTGAGGTTGAACTGTGTAGCCGTGCATATGTGTGAGGTTTAATGGTGGGAAGGGAAATTGTGTGCAAGTTGAGCTGTGTTAGGTTGAATTATGTGCAGATAGATTTGTGTGAGGTTGCATCCTGTTCAGAAGTGGAAGCCTTTGCAGTGATGGTCTTAGCAATTTTGGGGCCTCTGTCACGGCAGTCAGCAGATTTTTCCGTTTCGATGACGTTACCATGTTCAGTCAACCGTGGTACGACGTTTTTGCAAAATTGGAGAAAAATTATATTGTTTACACTACTTGAAGTTCACTCTTTAGGTCAAATCTAACTCTTTTCATCGTGCTATTGTGACGGAGTGTCACAATGTGGATGAATTTATTGGAGTTTATTAAAGTTTTATTCCTAAAAGTGTTGCAATTATGCAAACTGATTTGTGCAGCGCTGACTTGTTGTTTACAATGCTGTGCAACCACAGCGTTGGCTTCGTGACAGGAAGACATTGCGCTTGATAAAAAACCTTGTGACGTAAAACTTTCCGGCAAGCTGCAACCGCACCGCAGCTTTGCAAAACCTTAAAAACACATGCTATGTACACTATATCCTCTTTCAATAACGCATGTTTCGAACAAGGAACGCTCTGCAGATCGTCTGCCTTCGAATCGCCGTACCTTTTATTCTGGTATCAATTTTATTTTTAACTGTGAAGTGATCAAAACAGGAAGTTCTGACCGGCGGTAATATTTTCGCGAGGCCGTTTGGCCTTGCGCCGTGGATGTTATGAAGTTTATTGGTTTGTTCGCTGCAGCAAAAGTACAGCTTTACGACTCATAATGTGAACAATAAAGCACGATGCAAGAATATTTCTTATTTGCCAAGGTGACAATTCCAATATGTGTCAATAGAAAGCTTCTTAGAATGAAGTCAACGGCAATACAGGAAAACAATCGAAACTTTAAAAAGAACAGTTTCATCCCCAAAAATATGTTCAGACCTAGCCCCGTACCAAATTTTTAGAACTTCGTATATCAATATTTTGTTACATCAGCAAAACCGAAACACGGACAGATCTTTGTGAAGTTCACATTATCTCCATCATAATTCCTATGTGATTTCTCCTATACAGTTTAAATCAACCTGATTGTAGAATAGAGTCCTGCGCGGAGCGGGTTAACCCGCGCGGGTTGCGGGTACCCGCATTTGC
>JGI24021J15306_10000667_pt1 | contig 28421 bp, 22 predicted proteins | sample Ectturendosymbi1_FD_15306 | JGI IMG/M metagenome (IMG submission 15306) | reverse complement strand
AATCAAGGTTTTGTGATGTCATAAAAGTAGTATAATCTTGCAGCACAGAAACGTAACGCACTATCAGACATTTTCAGAGCACTGTAAGCTGACTACTTTGGTGAGGTTTCTTAGGAATGCTGGTTTTGCAACGAAGGTTTCTAGAAATACGTAAGCGAAAAACGTTTTCCGTGACGATTACAATAAGGCGAGAATACGACACTGCTAAAGCAAGTGATTCCTGGAGACAAATAGGCAAACATATGATCTGACGTTAGTCGTGCAAACAGAAACAATTGTTTTCTTTTTGGTTAATAAAATCACATTTTCCTCAACCGTCCTTATTTTTGGTTCTGGATCGATGGTAGCCCTGTGCATTGTTATGCCCAGCGCTTCCAGCGAAATCAATAAGATTTTTTGCTCGAAAAACTGTTTGGTAGAAAATATTCAAGATATTGCAGACGTATAAAAAAAAACAGAAATTTTTATTTAATAGGTCTGGATCAGAAACCACAGTAATTGTTTACTAATGGCTGTTTAAACTGCTCTTTGCATGAGGCAAAGCTGAGTTGATCCTGATGAGAGAAGATCAAGCATAAATTTGAGAAAAAAATTTTTGAAGCAAAATACGTTTGACCAATTTTAAGTTTATGAGACTGCGCTTTTTTCAAAGAAATGTCAACCAGTATTTCCATCAGCACGAACTTATCCACTGCGTTGTACCCTACGATCGTTTCATCATCAGTCGTTACAACGAGAAGCCAGCACTTTACGCAAGCCAATACGACTTCTTTCAACAGCACAAGTCAGTACATAACGCAAGCCAAGACGACTTCTTTCAACAGCATAGATCATCAGACCACCAGAATGGCCACCAGCGTAGTCACGAAAGCAGCAACAACGCCTGGACCCATTTTTCCCACGGAATATCTGGTGTACATTCTGATTGGTGTGGCCGCGCTTGGTTGGGTTTTGTTGGCAATTAACTGTGTTTGCACCGCACAGCAACGACGCAAGCGTCGAGAACAAGCCATGATGCGGCGCGCTGAAGACAGCATCCGGCGCCGCGGCTACAGGAGGAGCTACCAGAGCAGACCGGCTTCTGGGTTTGGTCAAAAGCGCGACACGATCATCGATTTGACAGGGCACGACGCCAGCGTAACAACTTTTCACAAATTGCCGTCACCAGTGCAAGAAGACGAGTTTGATTCGGCGAAGAGATCAGTGGAATAAAAGCAGTGTGCTGAATAACTTATCCTGTACAAGTTACAAGAGATTCACGTTGTGGATAGTCGATTTTTAAACGTAGGTCGTGGGACGCAAGCACCCACAGCGGTCCTGTAGCACTCATTACATGGATGCTGTAAGGAAAAGTGGAAACGGTTTTTAGAAATGACGTCACAGTCAAACTCCACCTCTCTGCACTAACATAATGAACTTCTCAATTTCTTGGTATGGTTGCTTATATTTGGCGAAAAGTTTGTCATACTACATGCATCACCAAACAAATTACTGTCTTCATCCTACGTATCAAAACGGAATGATTGGAAAAATGAAACTGTATAACCTTGCTTTGTAGCTTCCTGTATTTCAACAGAACTGAAGAATTTAAGAGCAATTAACTGTCCGTTTTGTTAGTAAATTCTTGTTATTTATTGTCCGTGTCGCAATACATGATAATCTTGTTTTTGACGCATTGTACCGGGCAAAATCAATCCCTGTCCTTTCTCATATGACATTTCTTCATTTGCATTCAAAAAGTGGTTTAAGGATAAGCTTGTTTTTGTATATGCTGATTGACTGCATGGTGCTGTGGGGTGGCTGGGACTGGGGTTGTACAACATTCATTTGCTTTGCCTATTTCTGCCTGTATGCATTGTATCTTCAGTTATCTTTTGTCATGTACTCTATGCATATTTTGTAGACAACAGAGTATTCTATCTGCAATGAATCGAATATTTTTCGTTCTTCTTTCTTGCTGCCGTGGTTTTTTTTGTAGAAGCCTTGCGCCAGGTGGCCTGCTCCATCATGTCATTATTTAAAGTAGGCCGATGTCCACTGAAGATTTCTGCAACGCCGTTGGTCTCTCGCTGGCGGATGCTAGCAGCTGCGCCACGACCTATTAACAGCGGTGCACTACGTTGTCCCACACCTGAAAGGCTGGCCTACGGAAATGGAAACAACTTGTTCGCTCGTTTTTTTTTCGGTGTCCCAGTGCTTTGAGCCTTACTTGCATGAATCTGTTTGGCATTTGCACCAGCAAACTCAATCTCAAAAAAAGGACATTACAAAACTTCAAGCTTAAACGTAACAGTTAATGGTGGTCTTGTTGCAACTGAAGCTTAAAACGTAGACCTTTTGTTAAGGAAAGCACCAACTAACACGCTGCTTACGTATCACGTTGTGGCGCAACATACCACAACATCAGCCACAGCGTGTAGCTTCCTCCAAAAGTTTATTCGTAAAGTCATCACGCAAGCAGCAAGCATCAGAAAGCTTTGCGTCAACGTACTATAGTTACTACCAGGAAGGTGATGCAGTTTAGAGTTTTCTTGCTAGGTTCTCGATTTAAAATCAACTTGGGAAATAAGTGGGCACGCAGAAGAAAATAAACTGTTTGCTTCGTTTATTTTAGGCTTGATTTGCATTTTCAAAGTGGTTATTTTCAGTAAAAGTTCAAAACCGGTTTATTCTTCACAATTTGATTAATGATTTCGATGATGATGCTTTATGAAAACTGCCAAAAGAAATGTTTGCTGGAATTGTTGATAATCTTGCTATACGTTTTTCCAAGTGAGCCTTGCAGATCCTCTACGAGCAAACCCACGGATACTGCAGCTACTGTTGCAAGTCCAAGATGCACACTGATTTCAGATAATGTTACGGCACCATGTAAAATATTAAATTTAACAGATCTTGGCTACAATCAAACCGTCCCCGAGGCCTTAGAATTTCTGAGAATTCAGACAGACAAGTGGCTTCCTTACAAGTTGTGTAACGTGTCAAAAGATCTTCCTGTTGGAAGTTGCAACTGTTCGAAAAAACTGGTGGAATTGGCATGGAGGTTATATTTGCCCGAGTGCGTAAACATATACGAGAAAACCACGCCTTGCAACAGTTACTGCATGGAGTTAATCAACAGGTAAATGATGAGTTGCATTTTTCTATGATATCTGCATATTCATATAATTGGCGGAATTGACACATAGTCCACGTGACATGAGCGATTGAAAATCATCCTGAAACTCAGTCAGTCAAAAGCGACCTTTCATTCGCTTGGCAAATGTTTGGGCCCATGTGCTTCGTGTGGGTTTTGTTTCTCGCACCCATGTTAGGGGGTGGTGATATTTCTGGCCGACCTTTGCTGGTGTGGAACTGAAGCTGGCGTTGAGGTTTAAGGGATGAAGCCCGTCCATAAAAAAGATAATTTGACCTCTTTTTCACAAAAACTGAGCGATGAAACACGGTCTGTCATCATTTTTATTAGTGCGTATCAGCTTCAATTACTTTCTCTCATTAGAACATGATTAAGAAACAAGCAGGCGGTAAAGACGTGTGACGCCTGAACCAGGTCAATAAAAATGTCTGAAAGCTCTTGTTATTGCAACGCACATTAAAGATACATGCGCGCCTACAAATCTCACCAAAAAGTGATGGATTAGTGACGACCAGTGCAAAGGTTTTCTATAAAATGTAAACGAAAATAGCTAGGTTTACATTTTGTTAAATTTACAACGCAGCTGTGGACCACGCATAACGAAAAGGATAGAAGCACAAATATTGAAAGACACAAACGTCAGCAGTCTTAGCGAAACCTGCTCTAACTTAAACGATACTGGTTGCTGGGGAAACTCATCGGACATTGTTGGTAAGTGAAAAAACGGCTAACAATAACAGAAAGATTTGGTTATTTTTAATGTACACATGCAAACAAAAATTCAGGATATAGACATCAACTTCGATTGAACAACTAAATACGAAATTAAAGTTTATGGGGCCTGGGGCCTTGAACAGTTTATACAAGTGAAATAGACGTTTCGAGCAAGAGCTATTACAGGACTATATCTGTTCATTATTAATCAAACACTTTTTAAATTAAGAAACTACAGCAATTCCGTTTCAGCTGAAAGATTTGTGACTGAAACCCAGTTAATTAACGTGTTCCTGCTGAAAGTGAAAATTTGTTTGATCTGATGGCAACACTTAAACATTTCATTTATAAAATGTTTGGAGCACCTAATGTTATAAAATATATTTTTACGTTTTATCCTAAAATCTATTGGCCAACGAAGTGCGTACAGTCAAACAACCACGTTTATTTGGAAATAACATACATTGTTCATGCGCTGCAAGAAAAACATAAGAAAAGAAATGTGCAGAAAGAAATCGAAACTGCTTCATCTTCCGTAAATGAAAATTATATTACTGAGTTAATATGGCAGGTTATTCACATCAACTGTTGAAAACTAAAGTATCCAATGTAAAGATGCACAGGTGTATGGGAACATTGTCGTGTTCGCACGTTAAAGTACAAGTTTGCAGTTAAACAAAAATTACTTATTCAGTCTCAATGTTTGTACCTTTGATGTCGTGTAAAAAATTCCGGTGAAGACGATACTGGCATGGTTTGAAATTATATGATATTCCTATTCATGAAAAAAGTTATTCCGACGTCTTTGTCCTCCTTATCAAACGGCACGGGGGCCATACGATTCATTCAAGTTTCTTTATTGTGTTAATCCCTATTTCATCAAGTTAGGCATTTACTAAAATACAAGTTAAGTCCATCCCTGCATATATATATTTAATGACCAAGCTTCCAAAGGAAAGCAACATGTGTTGCAATCATATGGTAAAAAACACTTTTTATCTTTAAATAAAAGCAAATCCTAAACTTGTTACATTTTGATTTCAACAAAATCATGCACAGGCGATGTTTTGTGTAGGCTTCCCTTTGACAGAAAATTTATATTCTGTGTATAATCTTTCCTGCCAGCCAGGTAAGTTTTTCAACCTTGCGTTGACAATGCGTTGTTCTGCACAGTAGCAAGCGTTTATAAATTCCCACCTTTAAAAACTTACCTTGTTTCATGGGGTTTGGACATACTTGCAAAATATATTTGTATTGTTTATTTGTTATTTCTTTGAATTATTTATACTTCACAATCTCCTAAATTTTAAACACAAAAGAGTAATAGAATGTAAACTTTCATTATTTTTATAAAACAGTTACCAGTGCTTATTTCAACCAAGACCGATAGCTTCAAGCATAATTTACAGGTCACTTTTCAATAGCAGAAACTAAGGTGGAATTCTTGAAACCTGAAAGCAGAAAACATTCTCATTCAGGAATTGAATTATCATGTCTTAGACGTTTGACTTAAGTTTAAGTCATTCCAATGTAATATATTTAATTAGGGTTTCAACGAAAAACAACTTCAATTTATTTACATTTTTTAAAATGTCAATGCAATTGGATTTGTAATTTGCTTGACTAATTTTGTGAAAAGCAAAATCAAAAATTTTTTGAAGTTCAAAGTTCATACAACTATTAGCGATTATGATTTGAAAGCCTTTTGACCAAAAGGTAGGATTGAAGAAATTTGGGGTTGACAATGTTCCATGGCTCAAACCTGTACAACGTGAGCTTGTCTGAGCGGTTCAGCGCAACACGGAAGAAATGCATTGCAACGGATACTTTTCATAGAGTTGACTCAACACACGATTGCTGCGCAAAAGATGTTTACGATAACGATGTGATAAAGTGTTTTACAGTCACCTCAGGTAATGAATAGCCTATCAATGTTGTTAAGAGATCCCGTGAGAGATCTAAGCTCTGCTGTTCGGAAATGTGTCTGTTACTTTATGTAACAATAACTTGTATGACAAATCAAGTGCTCATACAGATACTTGCGCAAGCGGAAAAAAGAACATTTTCAAATTGAAAACAAAACTATTTTATTGAACGTTCGACGTCAACATCAGTTTTATTTATGTCGTGATTACTGTTGGCTGCAACCGTATACCGAAGTCGAAAGGATAATATTAGAAAAAAGCAAGACGTGCATGCCTGTATGTGTGCTGTAATTAAAACTTTTAGATTCGCGTCAGTATTTAATGTTTATCAAGCATTCTCATTTCAATTGGAATCGATTTTTACACGAGCAATTCCTTCAAATTTTCACAAGTGTCCAGTTGGTGTCGAGCCTTTTCGATTTTTCTTTCATTCCAAAAATTTAAAGCCCAAGTTTATTTTCAACGTGGTCAGTAAACACAAGTTTTTGAAACATAGCCGGGACCACAAAGGCAGCACCTTGAGTTCGAAGTTGAATAAAGTGCATTTGTCATTGCTCAACACAAGAAGTTTTACATATAACGTAATGTGTTATGCCTTCAAATCCAAGTTTACCATGAGTATTTTAAAGACAACGGATTTCGATCTTTACATTTGTATCTGTTGACGAAGGTTGCACTTTTCCTACCATTGGACATCCAGAAACAAACTCTGTTTGTACAGGATGTACTTTTCCTACCAGCATACATACGGGAATAATTTCTTCAACGGCTGGTTCAGGAACCAGCAAGTTACTGATGATTGTGTGCATCGTTGCTGGCGTGCTGGTATTCTTGTTGTCTGCTTTCCTATGCATAGCGTGCATCTTGCGACGCAAACGCCAACAATGCACTGAAAACAATCAGCGGAGCGAACACTACGGTACCGTTGACAATTTTATGTATCAAGACCGTTCTGCTGGTATGGGAATCGGGATCGTGCCAGATGTCTTGTATGACTCAGTGTCCGCGAACGGCCACCACCAAGTCGGTGTTCATTCATCGCACCAAGTAAAGAATGCTGATGATTGCAAAGTGAAAGGTGGTGGAAACGATGTGTACGCGCAAGTGCGTAAAAACAATGGACACGCAGAAACGAACCAGTGAGGATTCGGTGAACAAGAATAAAATACTACTTTGCTTGGCTGCGTTCCCGCTGTCTAAAAATCGAACGTGGGTCAAGCGTGGTTCTAAATTGTTTCGCAGTACCGTAGATACTTCTACTAAGCGTAAGTAGACTGACTTTGCCCTTTACTTTCCGCTAAGTTTGTACATAGGCGTGACATTAAGTTTTCTTAAAATTTGTGCGTCATTCAATCAAATTGGTTTTCACTGTTTTTTAATAGGACAATGGATACCAGTTTTATCCGCCTTTCTTTGAAAACCGCACGTTAACAACGATAATGAAAATAGAAACGCTAGCCATTCATATAATACGTAGAGCCTAGTTTCTATTTCAGCACCAATGGCAATGTTTTAAAACTACGTCAAGTCGCATGCAAAGCGACAAAAGCTTTTTTCATTCCTGGTGATAAAAATCTTAAGCACGACTAGAAGGCGCTCCAAGAGTCAGTTACTGGACTCCTGTGTTCCTTGTTTAAAAGCATGGAAAGAACACGAATCTGCGTACCTTTCAGTAATATTCAAAATGAAGCGTTTGTACAAGTTACACTTCACGATAGCTTCAGAAAACTGCTCTCTCATTTTTGCTAACCATAAAAATAGACTTTTCTTGCGTACGCCACATTTTTTCATATAATTGTTAAGCAATCGCATGTGATCAGAAACAGCCGAGCACAGCATTATATTTTTGCTGAATGGAGTGCAAGAGACCACTGCGCATCAAGAGTATCACGTTTGTTCTTCCAATGAATAAAGTGTTGGACATTTTCTGTTGAAACAGTACTTTTTCGTTTATCAAACTCTTGCTATTTTACGTTTTCACTGGGATGCTGCAAAATACTCTTTTGGTAGATCAAATATTTTGAGACTTTAAAACCACTGGACAGATGTGCAATCCGTTTACTGCGATGAAAAATACACAAAAACAAAGAAGAGAATGGATTCAGTGTCGTTCAAACAGAAAGTAGCAATGAATAATTCTGGGGAAAAAGATTCCAAGGCTAGAATGTATCTGATGGGCAATAACCTGTCAATACCCTTATTGTTTGTCCAATCAATCCAGTTATCGCTTGCCATGACTAGAATACGCGCTTTGTTTGTTGGATAAATTTTAATATGCACCAATCGAGCATGACTTTCGCTTTACCTCAGTTTTTAGAAAGCTTCTGAAACAGAAATCACGTTACTAAAAGCTTTCATTGGGCAGGTAGTTAAAAACAGAAAGAGAAGACTCGATGTTATGCAAAAAACCTTGGCAAGCAAAAAAGCGAAGTAAAAGAGAAAAAAAGTTAATAGCATACACAGCAACTCTTTAGTACAATCTATACACTCACACAAGAATACCAAACTTTGACAAGACAAGACATGGTAGAGTTACCGCTAGTTATTGCAGCAAGTATGCTCTTGTTCGGGCCCTGCGATGGCCAGGATTGCTATTGTCTCACGCCTTGTCCAGCGCCGTCAACGAGAATGGAACCTTTGTTTTATACAATGGCGATGGAGACAATAAAGGAAATTTTTTCTGGGGAAACCGAAGAGTCCCCGCATGAAGGCACGAACAACAGTTACCCTTGCAACCCAGACAATTCTGATAGCGACACAAGGAACTGTTCTGTGCTCGGAAGGTAAGTGAATGGAGCAAAGTTGTTTTATTGTTGAATGATCTGAAGTTGTTTAATTGTTTCAAAAATAGCTGTGATGCAAGTTTAATGTTAAGGATTAAAGTTGCCTTCTAAACAAACATGCCACATGACAGTCTGTATGACAAAAAAAACTTTTCCAAACAATGTCGCGCTAAACTTCGTAATGGTCAAACGTCTTTACGTGCATTTCCCTGTAAGTTGTGAATTAATGAATCTGCAGCAGTGATTAGAACTTCCCGTCGCGATTTTGCGGTTCAGTTAATCGACTTAGCATCGATGCACTTCCCTTACGAAAGCAAAGCGTTGCTTTCACCCAGTTTTAGGAAGCAGAAGGTCCGAATCAGATGATGATGATGCAGGGCTTGAATACACGTTTAAATATAAATCAACAACTGTCAAGTTCACGTTCTGTACCATTTGACGAAGACGAAAACCTTAAGTTTTGAAAATTAACTAGCATTTATGACATTGCATTACACTGCATGGATGAGTAGTGAATGATGAAAGCACAAGCTGCCAAAAAACTGAATTTTGCTCAAGTTGTAACTATGGGCGTCGGGAGGGGTTGGCAGGGTGCCTTGCCCTTCCTAGATTTTGATATTTTACATTTTCGTATTACATTTTTAGAAAAAGAGGTTGTTTTCTTAGTTTTGAATGGTTAGAATGAAATTTCACCACTTTTGGCACCCCTAGAAAAAAAATTTTTGCAAACCCTGGAAAAATTTCTATTGACAGCCCCTGAAGAAAATCTTTCCGATGCCCATGCTTAAAACCATACGTGCGAAATTCTACCAGCGGTAATATCTCCCAAAATGCACAAACTAAACGCATCAGTTTAAACTCCTAACAACTGGTCCAAACCTGAGAAGATATCTGTCAGAAATTGAAGCCTGATCTGAGTTCGTAGGTCGGGTGGAACTTCAGACCGAGACCAAGTCAAATCAAATAGCTTTAGAGTTACGCCCAAACCCACGAATCCTGCATTTCAATGGAAGTCTATGTAGACTCATAATTTTGTTTTTGTCTAGCACTTAACACTGCTAATAACATTTATGTTGAATGTGCCTCCCTTCAATAACTTCCGAATCGTAAACATAGTATTCGGAAATATTTATGTTTGAGGGTGTGATTTGCTCAATGAGTGCTAAAGCAAAAATGGTCATGAGCCACCTCAGTGTAAGATCACTAAAAGTTTGTGCGATGGCAAAATGGGAATATGTTTTGTCACTAAACAACGATTTAACTCAAGTAGGAAAACGCAAAGGCAGATTTCCGGAAGAGATAATAATTGATAAAAACGAACTGATAGACGGAGCAAATTCATCCATTCATTTTAATTCTTGCGCTACCTGCTTAGGATTACTTGCATCGACACCATAAAAGAAATAAATTATATCAGGTTTACAAAATAAAAAAGCTTGAATATTCCTAACTTTATTTTTTGTGATATGCTGATGTTCTACAACGAAGGCGCCAAGCGGTATCAGAAATAAGTGTTTCTCTGTTTAGTACAGCAATTTTCCATTCAAAAGTTTGTTACATATTACAAATTTTGTTATACAGGTGTGACGAACTGCAACTACAAAAGTGTCCCTCAAACGGAATAAACTGGACTCACATTTCTATCACAACAGTAGTGACATTCTTAGTCACCTCCACTGTGGCAGTTCTGCTTATTATTTTCTGCGACCGCAATCAAACTAAGCAATGCCTTTGTCCACAGCAAAAATCAACCTCAGTTGTGGACAACAATGAAATGCATGTGGGTCAATACTCTACCTATCGCAGCAGAAACGACACACCAAACAGGAATAATGATTGGAATTCCAACCAAGAAAGCTATTCTTCAGAAGACCTGCTTGAAAACAAGAATGGAGGGGAAGATAAAAGCAATATTATGGGACAAATTAACTTGAATACCCAAACAGCCCGTTCGTCCAGTGATGATTTACCTAATTCTTCCAGCACAAGGGAAGAACGGCTTAGATACAATCGATTTTATCATTATCGCACAGATCTTATTGAGAATGAACGCGATAATTCGCAGAGTTCAACCTATGGTGCAGGAAAGCATGAAAACAATCCAACCTGTGCCTCTGTTTTTTTGGATGTTGCGGGAAGCACTAAGACGACATATTTGAAAGACAACAACGAAATCGTCAAGGAAGAGGTTAACAATTGCTTGTACGGCTCTTTTAGTATTGAGTTATCAAAAGCACTGGAGAACAAACACAAAATATTATCCTGCTCGACTGATGATGAAACAGCAACCTATAGAAACAACCCTGTTTATGTAACAAGCAGTTCCCTTGCGCCCAAGCAGCAAGTTCCGGACTCCTTATCTGAAAATAACGCCGCGAGGTTTGTTAACCAACCTCAACTCAAGAAACAAGAATCGAAACCGGGCTCAGAAACGGTACACAACTAGTGGAGAATCCTCTTTATTGTAGGTATTTCGAGTCAGCCCATGAAGAGAACAACGGAAATTCCCGTTGCAATGCAACATACGGCTTTGCTGTCGATTGTGTCGACAACTCGCTTTACTCCACAGTTAAAAAAGAAAGAGGAACAAATTTCAATGCATAAAAGTTTCATCTCAGCACAATTTGCATCATTTCACTTTAAAACTGACCAAATCGATGGCAAGTATAGGTCCAACTTTTATAAGCAAACAAACATCATGCAGAATAAATTCGCCTGCTGCAGTCAAATCAAAACAAGAAACAACTACTGTATGGCTAATAATAGACTTTGTTGGAAATCAGCATTGGTCGTTCCTACAATGTTTTTTATTCTTCGACATCAGTCTAAAATTTGTGTATGCAAAAAAACTGTTTCGAAAGTGGGTGAGCTGAAACTTCTTTTCAATCATTCTGGTTACTCCCACGCAACTTCGCGTATTTGAAACAGGGTGCTTATCGTTATAATTTTTCTTTCGAAAAACTCAAGTAATGTTTTTGGTGTGAACTTTTGATGATGTGAAGAAACGTCACCGGTCGTAAATCATTGTACAAAGTGACTCGTTATGGCGCTGCGCACGCCTGGTATGTGCAAGCGCAATTGCAGAAGACCTAGCAGTACGCTTAAGTCTACAAGAACAACACACAGGAATAAGACAGTATTTCGACTACAGAGACTTTGTTTAAGGTGGTGCATAGGTTGCCTATGCCTCTGGCACATGTACTTCGCCCACTAAGAGAAGGACTATAACACTTAGTCCGATGGCATGAAATTTTCTCATCTTTCTCTACGTCCCAATACTACTGTACTTTTTACGTCTCTATTATGAAATGGCTAAGCGTCGAACTCCATACCTGTGGTATTAAACGCTAGTTCCGTTGATGCTGGCTGGTCATACACCGGATCGCATTCTCTAATGCTGATCCCATGGCTACAGCAGAGAAAGTAAACAGAAGTAAGAATTGTGACAAGGAGAAAGAGCAGAGATTGTTTTGATATGCCGGAGTATTCTGACGTCGAAATACTGAGGAAACTGAGGAAAAAGTATCAGTACCTAACACCCAGGCAACTTGAACTCAATACTATAGACTTGGGTTGCATTTATTTTGATTACCCTTCAGTCATCAAACTCTCCGTCGCTGAGTTTTCGAAATTGTAATGAGTAAGTCGAGCATGGTTCAATGTAAGAACTTGGAACAAGAGATAATAACCTTTTGTGATATAGGTCTAACGTCACCTGTTGCTCTAAAGCAAAGTCTGAATCTCTGATTGAAGAGTTGTTGCCAGTTCAGTGCATAATAATTTAAGGATTCTCAGTTTTGTGCAACAGATTACTGTAAGTTAAAACTAAAAAGTGCTTAAAACTTACCCCATCCGCCGTAGGGCAAGAATCTTATGGCATGTTGCAACGAAGACAGAGTTTGAAACCTTCCGAGAGGTATTTCGGCTCTCCTGTCTACGTCACGATTGTACCGGATAACGCCAACTTGCGTTCCATCAGTACCGATGCGGAAATTTGCAATGAGCTATAAAATTAATAAAAAAGTTCTGAAACACACAGGTCAGAGAAAGTACGAATAGAAAAAACCAACGCAGAGACTATTTGGTCTTCATGTTTCAGAGGACAGTTATTTGAAAAACTCTGCGGGTGATGATTGTTTTTTAAATATTATCTCACTGCCGATACTTTCGCCTGACGGAGCAGTTCAGTAATGCGCTCTGCAGTTTATGCGCAACGCCCTTTTTGTTCAAAGAGGCTTGCGGAGTCGGAGTAGCAAGGAGTCGGAGGTTTTTGGGTGGAGTCGGAATCGGTGTCGGAGTCGGGATTTTTTGTCCGACTCTGGAAGTCCAATTGGATCATTTTTTACATCACACTCCTAAGTTGGGAATTCCTGTTGAAATGGTACAATTTCCTTTGAAAGTTTTGTTGAAACAGAGAATTCTTGCCGTGTACCACAACTTCCATTGATTGCAAGCTAGTTGCTACAAAATTGTTGACAATCAAACTGCATTCACTTTACAGTATGTTAAGGAGTCGGTGTCGGAGTCGGAAATTTTGAAAACGTCGGAGTTGGAGTCGGAGTGGCACATTTTACCTCCGAATCCGCAACCCTTGTTCTAAAGTAACTATCAAATCGTCTCCATTGCATTCGCAAACACGCAACCAAACATCAGGTCAGCGCAAAAGAGAAATTGTCGAAAAAGACTAACCTGGTTCACGAACTCCAGAATTTTCGTCCAGTTCTTGAATCCAACGGTTTCGCTGCTGTCAAGGACGAAGTACAAATCAATCTTTGCACTATAAGGGCATGGTCCTGCATAAACAGGGATGGAATGATTTGGACATGATATTGACGTAGTTTCGAGACACCCATGTCATCTTTTTTTTCAGATTAGGCATGCCGGTTAACCAACATTCATAGTAGCAACTTATTTGTAACTGCATTTTTCTTCAAAACTCAGTAGCGGCTTTTAAACGAATTTGCAAGATGCACGCCTGTCTGACAAACATGCACACAGGTTCCAAATTTACAAATACAACTTGTAGACTTACGAGCGCAGCACGGGGGATAACTGTCCCATTTTCCATTAGTTTGACAAGTGACAATGGGTGATCCGTGAAGACGTAAGGGATCATCAGTAAGAGAATTGCACCAAAACCTGTATGAGAAATGTTGTCATGTGATGTAATGCCTCCATCAAATAAAACCCAGTTCAAGGATATAACCATCAACTACGCCGAGCAGTGAGACGGGACATTGCTTTCGTAGATCATATTCCGTAACAGGAACACTCACTCCGAACGTTTCATTTTTTCAAACCAAAACGTTTATACGCTTAAAATTAAACACAGTACATGTCGTAGTTATTCAGTATAAAAGTTGCTCTTTGTTATTCCAAGAGCAACTTTTAATCCAAGACAAGTTTAGATTTCAACTGAAGCACTAAAACGGCACCTGCACTGCGACCGATGATAATGGCTGTTTGTGCAGCTCACTCCTCCGTTTGTGATGCTGTCGAAACGAACATGGCAATGTCCTGTTCGAAGGCGTAGGTTAATATCACAAAGTCAAATCAGATTACATTATCGGGACATATGCGCTTCGCTAACTGCGCAGCAAGCTATTGAAAAAGAAACACGACAGAAAAAACAGGTAAGAACTGCACTTCCTGAATTTACAACGGTGTCCCCCAAATGCGCACACGATCGATTTGTGGCAGGGTATTGAACTGGCAGCAATATCGGTTATGGTTTTCCCTAACAATGCCAGCCGGTGCTATTTGACCAAAAATGGTGCACAGCTGTGAATGGCAGAAACAAGAGGTTAAAATATTGAGAAAAACGATCGTTTACCAATTTTGCGCTAACAGTTCTTTTTTTCAAATGATGCTTGGAGTAATATTCTTACGATCTTGTGTTTTCACCTCAGACAATTTATTTAAAAGAAAACAAATTGCGTAAGCAATTGATAAAGATGAGCTGGTCGAAAACAAGCTGGATATTTTGATCAGGACCACGCATTCTTAAATTCGGTGTCAATTGTTGTGAAATCACATTGCTTGCAATCTACAAATATTCAGTCTGGCCTGGCAGGTTATGTTCTGCTGTGGCTAGCGACACTTTGCTTTAGCAAAATTAACAGACGGGCTTGTTCCAAGACAGTGGAGCGCTCTCTATGTTGGATGTCGATCGTTTTCATTCCATCGAACGTTTTTGCCAGCAAATTGTTGCTGCTTTTCATAATCACCCTTATTGCAATAAAGGTAACCAAAAAAGGAACAGAAATAAGTGTGTGACGTCACAAACAGTTCGAACAGAATAGGGCCGCTTTGATTCGAAGTTCAGCAAACTTAGGAATGATGTTTGGGTAAATCGCATTTATGCGGCAAACATTCTCGTGCAGAAGTTAGTTTACTTTGTATTGCTCATTAGTTGTGAAATATACTGCAAAATCATCGGTTTTACATGAACCAGAAAGAACAAAACCGGTAACCACTGATTTTTGAAAGCGGATTTGCCCCCGTTAGGGTTTTTTAAGCCTAAACAAAGAACGAAAATCGGTTACGGTTCAACAAAAACCGCACGGAAACCCGTTTTTCGGCCATGGTTACGGCTCGGTTTGACTCCCTGCACTGCAGTCCCTGGTTCTAAAGTTGTCGACTGTGTCAGCAATTGCAACATATCAAAAATGTTTGTAAACATTTCCTCTTTAGTGTTCTCATAGTTTGGAACAAGAAAAGAAACGAGGACAAGAACAAAACTGACCTTTGCATTGCGGTGGCGGGTGCGACCAAGTCGCATTAGGTAAGCACAGTGAACTAGCGGTGTTTCCTTGCAACTCGTACGATTTGTCGCAGCGGAATGTACAAACAGATCCTTGCTCGTTGTGTTTGCTACCAGTGCATTCCATTTGTCCATTGGTGATACGAACAGGTGGGCAGGATGAGACTGTGAGCGAAATAAAGAAAAAAATATTCACCAAACGAAACGATAGTAATCTAAACTACTCTCTTGAAGGGGTAAAATATCCCTTAATATATTGTCATCACATATGTTAATAAGCCTTCAGATTGCAACCTTCGCAAAGTAACCCTGTCAGCATTTAAGCGCAGCATTTGAGGTAATGTTGCCGTATTTTAAATTGCTCTGACGGGATTAAACATAATTTGTAGATTTTTTTGCAATAACTGAAGTGGCAAGGCGTGCTAAACCAAAACTTTAGCTGCAATTTAGTAAAAAGAGCATTGTGATGAACTGTTTAATCAATTATACAAAAGACTCAAATACTTACGTTGACAAGAAGGCTTTGTTTTGCTCCACACTCCATTAGCCCTGCAGGTGGCGTTCACCGGGCCAAGCAAATCGTAACCACCAGAGCATGTATAAATGATTACAGATCTGCTCGCAACAAAAGCACAGAGCAATCTATTAGCAGGTGATACAAATATTCAAGGTAAAAACATTAAATTTATCGTTGCATGAGATTAAATCATCAACTGACACTAGGTTTTCAGTGTGTGATTTCTTTTATGAGAAAAGAAAGATAGATCCACTAAAAACGCGATGTTTCTTTGGGTCCATCAGTCCAAACAGCTCAGCTACTTACAACACGCAACTAATAAAGATTGGTAGGTTCTTCTTATAGTATGAGACTAGAATGTGGTGGTCAAGGAGGCCAAACCTGCTTAAGAGTCAAAACTTCTAACATTTCAAATTGCAGCAACAAAACCTTACAATAGAAAACTTACCCAACCCTGGCAGAGTCTGAAGCAGATACGCGACCATTGCTGATATCCAAGAAATCCATCGGACATGTCGTTTCTGCATAAAAGTCAAATCGTTGACATTCAGCAAACATCTTAAAAAATAAAATCAGAGGATCATAATAAAAGCATAAAAAAGTCAAACAAAAACTGCACTACACAAGTCGTCTGAACTTGGTAAAATTAGTTAGTTTGAATGTGTAGTAGCGATAATATAAACCATTCTTACATAAAACGATTTTGAAAAGGATTAGTGATGAAGCAAATAAACCTCAAACCGAACTAACTTTCCTTATAACGTTCCTCGCAGAATGTATGTATTTCTATCCTGTCAAGTTGTTTCAAGAAAAAAGGTCCCAATGTGCATTTTCACAGGTAGACCTCCAGTGTAGCTCATAATGTAGCAAAGCAAGTAACACGTATCACAGCACAAAATTGCATGTTGAAGAACAACTTACCAACACACTGTGGGACATTTTCCGACCAGCGAGTGTCAGCGCGACATCTAGAGGTCATGCTGCCGACCAATCGGAATCTTTCATTGCACCTGAAGCGACAAGACGATCCGTAGTTGGTATTGTCGCTGCACACTGTAGTTCCTTGTGGTATGGGAGGCAAAGACGGACATTTCAGCTCTGAAAACGAATGTAAAAATCGTTAAAGAAATCTGCAGCACTAGAAACTAGTTGCAACTGTAAAACTAGTGACAATGATGCGAAAATCCACTGTGCAACGAAGTTTACACACGAAATAAAAAACAGTCGAAAGCACACATTTGCGCCAGTTAGAAAGTGCATAGTATACACTGTATACTACTTTTGAAGTAGCTATAGATTTTGAAGAAAGGCTTTCGATACTCGCTGATGTACGAATCACGGTTGCGTATTTTTAAATGTGGCACAACTGCTGTAGCCAAGACGAAATTAGGCACAGCGCAGCGACTGTATTGACACGAAAAGTTTCTAAGCTTTATTCAGGTTTTTGTAGCAGGTCACTGAGCAGGATCTGAAAAAGTTCTTACTTCTGCATAAACCAATGGGAGGGTTCCACCGCACGATTCCTGGCACGCGATCGTTGCACATGCTTTCGCCAGCGCCAACCAACACCGTGCCGGGGCCGCACGAAAGCTGACACCGCTTGCCTTCGTTGCAATTCAAATTCCCGAACGGAAAGTACTGAAAAACAGGCGTCAAATGCTTTTCAAGCAAGAGGTCTGTCGTCACTGATTTGTGCGTGACGAAACACAAAAAAACAAGTTGTTTCAATGTACAGCCTTATGGTTTTACAGGCACTGCAGCGTGTCACTGACAACACACGAAGACACACTTTTTTCCAGCATGATTGGAGCAACTCACACTTCGCTGATCTTTACTGCAGAGAAACACTCCCTCTACTTACCGTTGAAGAACAGGACGTTCGTCTTGCGCACACAGGTTGAGGTCCGGTCCAGTTGCCTGTTTCCGTACATCGCGTTGACCAGCTGGCCAACGATGTCAAAACGTAGCCCTCAATGCAGTGGACATCGCAGGTGGAGCCCGAATTGCGGCCGTCAGTACAAATCACATTTCCGTTGGTCAGACTTAAACGATCTTCGGAACACTGAACCTCTACAGGAAGACAGTTTACAAACGTCATTTTAAAAAAGTTTTGTCCTTGCACAAAACCCACCAGAGGATATTACAATTAAATAACACGATACTACGATTTCGAAAATCCAGTGCGTTCTTTTTTGATGGCACACAAAGGTATGGATGAGTGTGAAGGTTTTTTTTCTGATGCTTAGAATTTAAGAATTTAAAGGTTTGATTGAGCTGCATTTTTCATCAACTTACTTTTGCAAGCCGGTAAACTTCCCAACCACTCTCCGTTTCCAGCGCAAGTAATCAAGTCATCGTCTTCGGAAGACAAGACATAGCCAGGGTCGCAACCAGTTGACCGACATGTCGAATCGAACAGATAAGAATTGGAACATTCCACGTTTGTGTGATCGGGAACTCTGAGTTTCGGGCATTCGATCCCTGTACAAGAAAAAGGTATTCACCACCCGAAAGCAAAGAAGAATTTCTGAAAAACGTTTACCTCGCAAAGTCAGGAGGTCTACGTGTTCTGTAGCATTTGGTTATTCGCTGAAACCACAGCAATGCAGTGAGTACGATAACAACAATCAGCTCAATGATGCTGACAGCAAAGTCTTTCCAGTCATTGTATGAAATGTTAGTCACTTCAACAGTTCGACAACCCGACCAAAATAACCAACCAAACAACTAATCGCTTACGTTGGCAGTTGGACAACATTGGCCACCACGTTCCAGTCTTGCCACACACACTTTCGCTAGCTTCTCCATTCAAACGGTATCCGCATTCACATTTTAATGTGCAGAGTGAACCAAGCGATGATCCATTGGTGCAGTCGATTGTTCCGTTAGCCACCCTCTGCGCGACGTAAGAAAAATTGTCACAAGATTTTGATTAATTCGTTCGTTCGTGTTTCACAAATATCTTTGAGCAATAACAAAAATAAACACGCAAAACAAAAGACCTACCAACATTGTGGGAAAATAAGAAAAATTTGCATTAAGCTTGGAGTTTTTGAAACAAGTGAAAATTGTCGTTACAATTATCTTTTTTAAATTATCGTTAAAATAATTAAATTATCTTTAAAATACAATTATAATTTTTTTATAATTTAAAATTTTTAATCGTTAAAATTCCAATTATCGTTACAATATGAACAGTCAATCTTTTGAGTAATCGTTTCTGCAGTTTATCTCCCACCTGTCTCAGCTCTTGCACGGTCGGTGAACATTGAGAGGGAACACAGACCGGTGGTTCCATATCCCATGTACCATTGGCTGTGCAGTTAATTACTGCCATTGTGGAGTCGTGTAGGGCAGGGCGCTGCAATTCGTATCCAGCGTTGCAAATATACATACATCTTGTGCCAAATCTACGTTCGTCCGTGCACTGCACGCGGCCGTGTTCGATTTGTTGGTAGCCTGCTGCTGGGCAAGTTTTTTCTAGAAAACGGAAAGGCTTCATCAAACAAACTTCGTTCGCAGCAGTGATACTGGGTTGTGAAAGATTTTCTTTGGTGAAGCTTGGTGAACATTTGACGCTTTTTTTACTTTATTTTGATTGAAAAGAGGGAAAACGTCTGCGTTGCTCGGCGTTTTTAGCAAACAAAGCTCGATAACTAAATTCACTATATTTCCGTAAAATTTTGCAACATGGCATATGATCCACTATAGAATTTTATTGTATTTTTCGTAGCCATATGACGATTTCGCGGACAAACAAATAACGTAGCTTAAAACATGTAAAACGGTTGAGAATTAGCCGTTTTTCCTAGCCGTGGCACAGCGAAAGATCTATAAAAAATGACCACATACTTCGACATTCAACACTTTGTCCAGCCCACTGTCCATCAGCCTCACATTTCTTGTCATGGGTGAGACCTTGTTTCTCATTTGGAACTACGCGATCATACCCTTTCTGACACTTGTAATAGCACAGGGACTGGTAAAGGAATTCATTGGAGCATTGTAGGGACGAGTGAGGAACGGGTTGTAACTGTTCGCAAGCAATACCTGAAATTGGACGATAAAAGTGTTTCAAGCACACGGGCAAATCTTTGTATGCTCAAAATCTGCTCAGCGGACATTTTATATAGCAAAACGCTTACGCTGGCAAAGTCCAAGACCGTTGCTCCAGTCGCCATCGTATAGGCATGTCGTTGTTGGCTCACCACTCATCTCGTATCCGTCGTAACACTTCAACAAGCACCGCGATCCAAATTTGTTTTCGTTTGTGCAAGTCACATCACCGTTCATGCGAGCCTAAAGCAGATAAGACATGAACAACAGCTCATTTCTTATAAACAAGTGCTACGTGCTTATGAGATCAGAAACCCGGCTGACCACAGAGCTCACTGCAATTGCCACACTGGAAATGATAAGTGAGATACGAGTCATGGCAAGTTTAAACCACAGAGCAAGGCGAACCAAACTCGGCTCAACCCAATGCGTTGCAGAGTCATTGCCTAAGGTATGAAGCGGTTAATATAAAAGCAGTGAACCCAATAACTGATTGGCTCGCGTTCTACCATTCATTCCCAAGTCAAATTGAAACTGTGGAGACTTCTCGTCATACCTCTATCAGGCTTGTATCGTTAGCCGGACATCGGTTGTTCTCGCAGACAGGCGCATGATCGCTCCACCTCTTGTCAACACCACACGTTATTACTTCGGACTGGCCCTGAACCATGTGGTATCCCACGTCGCACGAGTAGCGGCACTCCGACATGTAGATGTTTGCATTCGTGCAGTTTACAGAGCCATGCTCGATGCTTGTCTTCGCCATCGGACATTTTATTTCTTTTAATGAAAAAAGTAGTTTGGTTGGTCAAATGTGCTTCTTGGTAATGTGTTGACTCTTATGGGTGACAGACTTAAACTACAGTAAACAAACGAACCACACGAACCAGTAAAACTGTTTGCTGACTACCGGAATGCAATTTTAAATACTAAATACAGATGCTCAGGTAACCTGCATCGACTTTAACGTTGTTACATAAGCGGCAGTCTTTATACGAGCGTGAACTTTGCGGTAGTACTGTGAACGCTTTTTAACAAAGCGGACAATACATCTGTCTGGTGCTGCAGTCAACGCAGCTCCAAGAAATTCATTTTCGATCTCGCAAAGATTCAACAACTGAGGTGAGTCAGTGACTGCAGCCATTTTTTCAACTTCGTCCCTGTAATGCGCTAACACCATGTTACACTTTGGAATAAACACATTATGTACAGAATCTGGAATTTCAAAATGCACTTTCTGATACCATACCGCAGACATTGCATCGAAACCTACTCTTTCGAACATAATCTTATATTTGTTGCGTCCAACGTTTGGATTACGTCGATCAAAGGTAAACAAACTCTTACCTGTACATTGAGGGATATCCCCGCACCAGGAACCATCGCTGCGGCATGAAATTCCGTTTATTTCGTCATACTCGTCCTCGGGGTCAACAATCTCATAACCAGGGTCGCATGTAATAAAGCAGTGCGACTTGAATAGGAAGCTGTCGGTGCATTTTATAGAACCGTTCCGGGGGGCTTCTAATGCGACGCAGCTGTTCTCTATAAAGTAACACAGACTTTAAACTTTTCAACAAAATCAACTGAGAACGGACGAAAAAGCTTGGGGAGTCTTACTTTTGCATGACTCCAGCACGACGCTCCATTCCTTGTCGTTTTGACACTGAGTTGTGTTAAACTCCCCGGCCAAGTGATAACCTTTGTGGCAACGGAGTGTACACTCTGACAAATAGAATGAATCGTCCGTGCACGTTATCTCTCCGTGAGGGTGCGACTGCAGAACACGATTGCAGGTTTGTTAGGAATCAGCGTTTCTAAACCCGAAGCATGCAAAAAGTTCCTCTAGACATTGAGGATGGCGTGTCTTACAAATGCCGACACTTTGAAGTCAAACGCATTATCAAAAATTATTTCATGGCTCGATACCTGTTGCAGTTCAGTGACGTTTTGAAGGCACTTGACTTTTCTGCACAACGGAGGTTCAGCTAAGCTCCATTTTCCATCGCTAGTGCATGTAACCAGAACGGATGTGACGTCTATATTGTCCGCCGGCTGTATGACTTCATAACCGGGATCGCATTGGAACTTGCACTCGGAAGGGTAAACTATACCGTTGGTGCACGTTATCTGTCCATGTTGAAGGGTTGTCCATCCCGCAACAGGGCAGGGTTTCGCTGAAATATACTGAGTCATTATATTTGAGTAGACAAACCGACCTAAGTTCTACAGGTCAAAATGATTTATTTGTCAAAGTAAAATCGCAGTAGACTGTTGGTAAACAAATTAGAGCTTTTCACAATAAAATTGGTCCACGCAAGTTGCTGGTGTCGTTCTGAAAACAATAGAAATACAAATCAGTAATTGTTGGAACTTACGTTCACACTGAGGAACATGCATAACTGACCAAGACGCATCAGCTCGACAGTGCACCTTCACAGCTTGGATGTTTCTTGCATCACGTTCAACAATTAAACCCCTGGTCTCATTGGTAAACCGATAACCTTCTTGACAAGAAACATCGCATTGCGAGCTGAAATCATTGCCGTTTGAACAAGATAAGTCTCCATAGGAAGGCTCGTTCAGCAGCGGGCACTGATTAACTGAAATAAGGCCCAGATTCAACTCATGATAACAATAAAAATGTTTTTTTTAAGAAGTACCTTCGAAAACAATTGTTGTTTTCTTAAAAAGTGAACAGCGTTTTCGCCGTTTCAAAGGAAAGCAGCATAAACGGAGTAACTGAATCGTTTCATCACTGAATCACTATGACGAAAGTCCGAAGACCACTAATTGTGCGTAGATTACTTTCGCCGATAACCTAAACTAACCTTTAAACTGGAACAAAATCATTTTGTGTCCGCATACAAAGCATACGCATCATTAACAAATAAATTCGTGCTAGTTTAGTCGGAGTCCGTTACAAGTCAAATTCATTGGTTTAACATACCTACGCAATGACCTATAGTATCATTCCAGGATCCTGAAGATGTGCACTTGATTGACGTTTGGCCAACAACGGTGGAACCTTCATTGCACGAAAGTATGCATGTTGAGCCATACCTGTTACTCTCGGTGCAATTCACCACGCCAATTTCATGGGCCTGAAAACCGCAAGAAATTTTTNTTGCACACTACCCATTTATTTTCACAGGAGAGACAAAATGTTTGTCATGATTTTTACTGGNGTGGCAACACAAATACGTTTGCAAAAAGACAAGTAAGATTAACTGCTTTGGNAGCGTTCGTTTAGAATTNGGTCCTTGTTCAGTTTGCCACTAAAAACGATTGACAGAGCGAGCAGCATTATCAAGAGAGTTGGAGCTCCTTTGCTTCTGTTCTGAGGGAACATTTTTATGAGCAAGTGACCAAAGAATGCGTTTCTGACAGTGTTTACTTCAGTTGTGTTCATGAATTGCTTCGGTTGAGTTTAAGAATACCAAGAAATAATTGTATGTTGGCTGCAGGTAATACATTTTGGAAGTATGTTTGGAACACATTCTAAAAGGTTAGTTTTATGCACAACAAATTTACAAATTTCAATTACAACTCATTTTAATCTGACGTTCGCAACCCACTGATGAACTATCACAAATACGTATTTTTAAAGCATTAATCAGCAAAACGGCATACCATAACAAAGGCCTCATCTTCATGAGAGCAAGTGACTTTTTCACAAATCGGAACTTGTTCGCTCCATTCCGCGTTAGACAAGCAAGTGGATGTCAGCACCTCTTCAGTGACGTAATCAACATCGAAAAAGCGATAACCGGTGTTGCACCGGTACGTGCACGTAGATTGAAACAGGTTTTCTTCGGAGCACGCGACAGTACCAAACTCAATCGAGAGATGGTCGCGGGTGCAATTGATTTCTGTATCGACGAAACAAACAGTGTCATTGAGATTCCCAAATGAAACGGCGTTTCAAAAGTTATGCAGTTGAACCATTTTTCTTTCTTGTTTTGTGAGCAGTTACAAGCATGTTGAACTGTCGCATGTTTCTTCTGCTGTCACGAGTGCGAAAACGTTTGTGGTTCTCACTAGTTCTTGAGAATAGCTAAAGTTATACGGAGGCCATTGAAAAAAGTACAGAAGGAGACGCTAACCTACCAAACATCTCAATTGTGTTGCAAGCTCAAGATACTGGGAGAAATAAATTCATTGTTAAAGACAAGAGCTAAAATATTACAGTTGTCAAAAGAACAAAAATTTGCTTCAAAATGTTGCAAAAACAAACTACTGCTGCATCAGTCAAGACGTACTTCTGCACTGAGGAACGCTTTCCGAATAAGTTCGGTCTGCTTCACAACGAGTCGAAGCAACTCCTTCCATATAGTATCCTTCGTGACAGATGAAATCGCAAACCGACTGATATCTGCTTCCATCTGTGCACTCCATGTCGCTGTTCGGTGGAACATCCAGAGTTCCGCAATCAATTTCTGAAAAGATGTTTTTGTCAAATGCTTGATGGTTTTGACTTCAGCATTTACCCGCAACTTTGCGCCGATAGAAATGTCGACATTGTTTAAGGATAAAAAGGTTCCTAATACGAAGAAATGAAAATTTTTTTATCGGTGCAATAGTTTGCAAATGTATGCAATCTCGCAAAACAGGAATTTTTGAATTGTTACGTTTTGACGGAGAACTGCGTCAGTTGCGTAACATTATAATTACTCTATGTTTCACAGTTTGCCAGCTAGATAACCGATGCTGCCTGCAGGCGTTGTAACTGAATTTTTGTCAATAAAAAGTAAACAAGTTTGTTTCAATAGCAAATATAATTTTCTTGCCACTGCTTCCTAATAGCTTACTGAATCGGTAAAAGTTTGAATGTCACAGGAGCTTCCTTTTGCGCACACCTTACAAAAGCTGTTGTCCCGGGCAACAGCATTTGGCTTTATGCTGCAGTAGTTATGTGGAAACCATGAGTGAACGCTTTCCGTGTAGCAAAGCACGCCTACTCACTTTGGCAAAAACCGATGATGTTGTCCCAGTTCTCCGTGTCTAAACACGTAATTTCGCTTTCTCCTCCAATCAACTCGTAGCCCACAGGGCAGGTGACGACGCAGACGGATTCGAACAAATTGTCTTCGGTGCACGTAACATTGCCAGTGCTCTGAGCCTATATTGCGAAAATATATACTGTTTACAAAATACGCTGAAAACAGCTGTGACAAAGCTGCGTGCAAATTTCTGTGCTTCAATTTTTGGTTTGTCGACAGCCCGAGGCTTGCTACAGTCATGCTAATTAATTTCATACAAAAGCGAACATCGGATTTTAAATCATTGTAAAAGTTAAAATTTTTCAAAAGCTTTTTGCAGGAAATTTAATCTTTGAAGTTTTTCACTTCTGAAGAGTTCTTTTACAAACGCTATGCACAACGACAACAGTGAGAGTTTAACAGCAGAGAAAAAACTCCCTATTTGTTTATTATTTGGTTACGCCAATCACTGCAGTCAAATGCCCGAAAGTATCTTGGCTTGCTTCAGGGGCGTAAAGAGGGGGCAAGGGGGGCACGATTCCCTGGGTTCCGAATCACTATGGGAGCGCCAAGTTACTGGGTAGCGAAAAGTCCCAACAATGTCGCAAGTACTTTCTTCAATACAGTACATTTGCTTCCGAAATACCTCAGGTTCGAACACGGGGCCGTCAAACTTGCTTCTTGCCCCGGGCGCCATCTAACTTCGTTACGTCCCTGACCTGCTTACAATTTAACAACCAAATAGTTCGCTTACCTTTACTAAACCTGGGTCGTTTAATGGACATTTTTTCTTCGAACACGTGGGTTTAGAGTGCGTCCATGTGCGGGACTGAGTGCACGTACTCGCTTCCGCGTCAGTGACTGACATCTCATAACCTCGATCGCATGTGTAATTGCACACTGATTCGTATTTGTTTGACAAAGTACAATTAGCCGCACCATTGTCGAGTAGCAAGTAATCATCTGGACAGCTCACTCCTGTTCGCAGAAACATTTAAAAATTAAGTCAACTGCTTCCTAGAATCGACTCGAATGAGAACCATATTCGAAGCAAACATAATGCATTGAAAACTTTTTCCCGTTTATACTGACAGTGACAGACAAACAAAAACACTACGTTTTACTTTAAACCCTTTCCTTATCTTTGCTGCAACTTACGGCTGCACGACGGCAGTGGAGTGGTCCACGTCCTGTTAGCCTGGCATACACTCGATGAGGATCCTTCCATTTCGTAACCCGCCGAGCAATCAAAGTCGCAAGATGATAGGTACAAGTTGGCTTCCGAGCAAACTGCCACACCGTTGCTCAGCACTTCAAACTGCGGGCATTCCTTTTCTGCGATTGGACGAAAAGACGTGCGCACCATAAATTACAAAACCCCGTTGTCAGGCATGGATTCTACTTTAAATAATCAGTTTACTTCATAATGCTTTTAAATAACTTGTTAAGTGCACGTGTAGAACGGAGCCTGTTAGGCTAAGCCCTGGAAAACTTTAAGTACAAGCAAATATTTAGGGTAGAGCTGTTTATGTCTATGCTTCATTCTTTCCACATGCAACTGCCGCAGTTAGACTTTCATAAAGAACTATATATTTCTAAACTTATGTCACCATAAACCTCCTTTACATGATGATGATGGTTTGAACGCTGGCTTTGGACAGAATTTCAATAGCTTGGTAAGCTAATCATAAAGGGTTTGGATCGGATGTTTCACCGATTGCAATCAATGAGTTTTCAAATTTCACGAAAGGTCAGAATTACAAGCTTTCTAGGAAGGAATCGTTCTGACATTCCAAGTATTTCGCATTTGTGTTTTTTAACCAGTGCAACTCGAATGCAATGAAAAGCTGTGAAATGCCACCGGGCAAGGAGTGACAATAAATAGCTTCTCTCATATTCAAAATTTATACATTTTTTTAGACCACTGTAAAGCTGCTAAACCGACCGCCCAGTTTTACTGATGCACTTACTGACGCAATGGCCAATCGCAGGTTCCCATTGGGCTTCTTCATTACATCGCGTTGAGATTGCTCCACCAGTAACAAGTCTATAACCGGTGTCGCAAACCACTGAGCAAATGGAGTTAAAGAGATGACCTTCAGTGCACGTAACTCTGCCGTGTAGTTCAGCCTGCCACAAAATTCAGTAAGTACTAAAAAAAGCGGAAGTTCTGCTCGCTACAGATAAGATTTAAAACTCATTCGTAGCAGAAAACAGTGAAGAATAACGTCGTAATAAAATACCGAGTCGCAATGGAAACTTCAGTTATCGATCCACAAAACCTGAGCGAATCGCAGTAGAGCTGCGTGGACAACAGCTTCCTCAACCCACCCAGCATGAGGCAAGAGTTCAGGCTTCCGTATGCCTCTAATTGCCGCAATCCAAATAACAAAACACAAAACAAGAAAATAAGGTTTAGATTGACGAGCTTCAAAACAATTTATACTCACTCTTATAAGGTCTTTGCTGTTGCTGTCGCAGATCTTCTTTTCGCAAGTAGCTTCCGCTGCACTCCAGTCCTGATCGGCGCCGCAAGTTACTGACGCATTTCCACTTGTCAGTTCGTAGCCGGCAACGCATTGGTAGCTGCAGACCGACTCAAAGAGATTCGATTCCGTACAAGAAGTGTTGCCGTTTTCGATTGACAGATGGGTCTCCGGGCATGTTTTTTCTGACAAAAATGCAGGCAGTTGCTCACGCAGAAAACAGTCAGAGAACTCTTGATTTTTTTTTCCTGAAACAATCGTTTTGTTGCTGTTCCAGCAATAGTAGCGATTTTTCTTTAAATCGCGTTAGTCGTCTGTAACTGTTTGACTGACTCAACTGACCCAATTATCTTCAGCATTTCACGAAGCACTGATAAAAGTTGAGTATACGTAAAGATACTTAAACCCATTACAAGCTTCTATCAGATTGACACTAGCAATCAACCAATACACTTACTCCTGCAGCTTGGAAGAGGATTTGTGAATGTTTGATCGGCTTGACATCTTGATGAAGGTTCACCAACCAGTTCGTACCCAGCATTGCAAGTGAAAGAACAAAGCGAATCGAATTTGTTTTCTTCTGTGCACGACATCTGGCCATTTTCGAGCTCCGGGAAAGCAGTGCAACGTTTTTCTGCGGGAAAGAAACGTTTGAACTCGTGTCGAACTGAGAAAAAATAAATTTAGGACAAAAAATGTTTTTTATATTTTTCAATATTTTTTTCAAAAGCTTCTACATTGCTGTTTTTTAATGCAAGAGCTGTCTTTCACCTGAAGTAAAGAATTCAAGCAAATATTGCGAGGTGAATGCAATCTGAAAAAATCTATTTAGAACAAATTTGCAAAACTGCTGTTTTATTCATACCATTAGGGTATTTCGCAGCAGAACCAAGTTGACTGACTGATTGTCTTTTTCAAATCACTGTTTGTTTTCCAATCTTGAATACAAAAAAATTAGAGAAAAAATAACAAATTTTGCTGTTTTTGGCTACATACTGATGCAGAATCCAAAGCTATCTTCCCATTTCTGATTGGCTTTACATTGCGTGCTTCCAACAC
>JGI24021J15306_10000665_pt1 | contig 28448 bp, 16 predicted proteins | sample Ectturendosymbi1_FD_15306 | JGI IMG/M metagenome (IMG submission 15306) | reverse complement strand
CCCACTTTTAATGCAAGTTTTATTGTGCGACCCACAATCAGATATATGACTAAGATTAACAGTTACGTAAGACCTGCATCTTTGCTACTGTTTACCTGAAATCAACAAACTACTAATCTCCCTATAGTTATAGTAGCCTACCTACACTTTCCAACGTCTAGGGGCGTACGTACTGAAATAGTTAATGCGACACAACACATCTAATTGTTACATATTTGTTACATTGTTGCATATTTGTTACGTAATGATAATGCAATAATTTCCCGATCTANTAGAAAACTGTAACATTTAGAAATGCTTCGCGACCCACCTGAAATAGCTTCGCGACCCACCAATNGGTCGCGACCCACTGGTTGGGAAGCACTGCCCTAAGGGTTTTTTCGGTCTCCCAACTACAAGCTTGGGAATGCTTTCAAGTGTTTACAAATAGTGTTTGTTTTACATTGCTTCGCACCCGGTTTTTGCAGCAAACAATACAACACAATACGTGATCTGAAATACTGGAAACATGCAAACCTATTGCAAAAAATACTCACCTAGTTAGTTTGACAACCATTTCGGTAGATTCGCCAATGGTCAAGAACGAAGAAACATCCATTTGCAGTTCAGATAGAATTTCTTCGCTGCATATTATCTTGCTCAGTCTTTCTTCAGATCTTGATACTGTGTTTTGTACAACGGCGCTGATTGTTTGACACCCAACAGTCGAAGGCCTGTGAAAGTTCGTCATGAGTTGTTTGTTTTTTTGCAGTTACACTAAAGTTGCGAAAAAATAGCATTTTTCAGTTCTGTTGTCGAAGAAACATCTTTTACTGAGTAGGGGACAACCGTAGCGGCAACAATCGTATTTCAGGAATAAACCTGTCAGAATGTGCAACAACCGACATGCTGTTAGGCAACAAGTGCTGGGGAGCCAGATTATGAAAGACATAATATGATTTTCTGAAGCCGCCATGAGTTAACACAGTATATTTGCAAAAGGCATATTGTATTGGTTAAAACTTTCAAACATAAAACCTAAACACAAACCAGATTACAGCATTAGGAAGCCCTGTCCACCATAGACGTAGCCAAGGGGGGCCAAAGAGGCCATGCCCCCCGGCAATGTTTTAGAAAATATAGTCATTTTGTGCGATGAGAAGCGTTTTTCCAAACAAAATAGTGTGATTCGCTTAAAATCAAACATTGGGGCCCCCCAAAATTTTTGGGCTGGCTACGCCACTGCTGTCGACTTGACACAAATTGAGCCCCAAAGATACTTCACCGCGGTTGAATTCCTCAAGCCACTTTTGTCCAAAACTCGCAAAGTTGATGTTCTTTCCGGGAACACTTCAGCCAACATTCTTTAGATTTTATGCATGGCAAAATTGCAAAACCCTCACCAAAACTTACGTGATAGAAATAGTGGAGGAATAAGGCGCATTGTGTCTTTTTGAGTTTGACCTGACTTGGTTGCTAACATACCACGTTACGGTAAAATTGGAGCCTGCAGACAATATAAGGAAAAAAACAGTATAATTTTATTGCGAGTGACTATTGCGAAACAGCAAGCCAAACTGAAATCCACTGGAACTGAACGTTTGCGACAAAGTCGCAACAGACCTTTGCCAACTTTCAACGTCGCCTTGACAGGTACACCCATGGCAACGTAACGCAGTTCCGGATGGATGACCATCGTCACATCTTCGACCGACTCTTCAACAAGAATAATGCACACCTCATCGTCAGCCAGGTGAGTTTGTGTATCGCTGACGTAGATGGCGTAAATCCCGTGCTCAGTAAACCTATGACGTAGAGGCGACGTATGGGGAATGCGTCGGCTCCTTGTCCTGTCCGAAGCAAAGGTGATCATTCCATAAAATAGTTGGAATTTTGCGCAGGTCAAACAATGACGAAAAACGACCAACACATTTGTTGAAGCCACGCTAACAACGCAGGAAACACAAGCAATCGTCATTCACACAGACAATCCTGATGGCGTCATTCATTCGTATGCCGTTTATGCTTGTGTTTCATCAAAGTAAATTTGTTAGCGCCGTTAACAAGCGTATACTTTTCAACTACCTCGACGTAGTTATCCTCGTGTTCATGAAATGTATTTGTGTGTTCCTTGTCATTGCGATGTATGCTTAAGTCTCGCACGTTGCGTGTTGGAGTGAAGACGTTATACACAATATACTAAATCTTCTTCCAATCATAAGAGGTTCAATGAAGAATAACGTGAAAGAACGACAAACTAACACAGATCTGAGAGGTTGTCATTAGTACGTGAGTTGGCGTAAGTATTGACCTTATAATACTGAAGAAAGCAACATGCCGACCTGGAACACATCTTCAACCACCAACCTTTCTAGTAAAGCATTATGTGAAACTTTTAGGACAAGGCCAATTCTTATCGAATATGTTTCACATTCGATGGTAATTTGATCGTGATTGCGAACAATAAAGCCTGGGCTGCTTATGTGGCATAGATGGCTTGGATTGAAAAATTTTTAAATGTGGTTTAGTTTCAATAGACTCACTGGTGTTGTGTAATCCCTTAGCAGTGTCACGAGTAGTCTGCGGTGCTCATCTCCACTCTCTTGGGCTGAGGTCACGCGGGCTGCTTTCTTAGTAAATACTGCATTGGTGGAAAGTCAGTGGCAGCGTCGCGTGTAAATCTTTTTCTTGCACCCCCCCATTCATCCCCAGCACGACCCGCACGATTTTTTAGCTGTACGTCGGAACACATTGAAGGCTTTTGAAACGTGACAGATTTTAAGACAATCAGAAAAACAATACGTATTTTCGCTAAAGTGGCTAAGATGAGTTTTGCAAGGATCAAAAGCTGCATCTGAAGTTGAGCCAGGCCCGTTGCCACGGGGGGCTTTGGTGGGCTTAGCCTGCCAAACAAAGCTCCATGCCCCCCAAATTAAAGTATGAAACACTACAAATCAGTGGAATTTTTGTCAAATTTCAATGTCAAGCCCCCCCTGCACAAACGTAAAGCCTACCCGCGCAAACGTAAAGCCTCCCTGTTGACGACTTTCTGACGACTGTTGTGAGCTGAGACTCGTTTTTTCAGTTTCTGTCTAACCTGTTCTTCTTTTCAAGTAAATTATGGTATTATTCGAACTATTTGTTTTCTAAGGAATGAAATTGCCGTTCTGTTTCCGTGATTTAGTGAAAAGATTGATCGGCGGTCATCAAGTAACCAACCCCGTAAGGAATGAAAACCAGTGTCAGCGCGAAAGAGAACATTTGCCAAATAAAGCTAAGCTAGTTACAACCAAACAAGGCAAAAGTATGACTCAGTGTCACAGAAGTCATAAACCCTTGTCTTTGCCACATGCATTCCACAAACGAAAACACCAAGCCATGATAATACACCGATGTTTTAAATATATGCAAAAGTTGAAAATTAGCTTCGTGCAATTTCAATGATCCATAGTTCGCACATTGTATATGCAATGGCTCTAATGAAAATCTTAAATGAACTAGCGCGGATAACTGAAGCACGAAAAGATGCGGCAGCAACATCTGACACAAAAATGATCACCCACCAGTGTGCAGATGATTGCAAATCTCCTTTCCAGGCATTTTCGTTGCTATCATCCCGTTTATCGATGATCCATGTAAAAAGTAATCCATGACCTCCTCTCACTGACATTCTACGTAAAGAACAACAGTGCGTTTACATTAGATCAGGTAAATCCCAAAAAAATGAAACTAAGACAAAGTGATCAATGTTTTCTTTATGCTCTATAGATTTGTCGTTCGTGTCTCTAATTTTCTTGTACTCGCTTTCCTACCCTTGCAGGGTAAACAATCAAACCTTTTCTCCGCACTGTCAATATCGTCCGTTATCAACTGATATCTGGCGTTGCGTTCTTGCATTTCTGATTGAAAACCTTTTTTTTCAGATAAGGTTTTTTCTCGAATAGTTTCCGATCTTATTCAAACAAGGGGTTTAAAGATGAAGCTTTTGTCGGTTGTAGAGGCCGGAATGCTTTATAAGGTGATTTAGAATAAGCTGTTGGGAAAAAGCTGTGCAAGGAACCTCATTTCTGATTTGATGCACAACACGAAATAGTCGTATCGCATTTATAGGGCAAATTTTATACTAATCTTTGCAACCATAGTCTCAGTCTTTAAGCTATAGTCTCACGATGCCAGGTGGTGCGTCTTCACCACAGAAGTGCACTGCAGCGTCGACTCTTTCAGATTGTTGCCAACGATCCGGAAAGAACGATCAAGACGTGCGGAGGGCTGAGACGAGGAGTTGGAAAGCTGAAAAAGAATGTTGTCACAGAAAATGGAAAAGCGCGGTTAGAAACACATCTCGTATACGTCACCTTATCCAACATCCACCCTCAGTGATTCCATAGGGACTGAGCAAACGACATAAACAAAACAAGCTTTTTGTAAACAGTGGCGTACGCAGAAAATTTCCATGGGGGGGTTTCATTCAATGACATATGGTGGTCATTTGTATTTGGTGTGGGCTCTTTCTGTGACGTCACAATTTGACATCATATTCATGTTTCCAAACCAATGTTTTGTGAAAGATTGTTGACATAATAGGCATATTCTTCTACACGCACTCCCCTTATTTTTGTAAAAAATCAAGCCCTATACACTTCCCTTATAATAAAGTTTTGTAAAATATCAAACTCAAGGGGGTGGGTTTAACCCCAACCCCCCACCCCTTGCGCACGCCATTGTTTGTAAACAAAACCTGCCTCACATCAGGCGATAAGTGGTTTGCACTTCATGTCCAACTAAGATATATCACTGCGGCCACCAAAATTTGCTGCTAATATCGTGAAAATTAGAGTAATTCAAACAATTTGGGTGTCACAATCAAAGAAAAATTTGCCACAATTAAAAGACACCCGTAGCCGCTTTTTGTAAAAAATATACAAAAAAGCAATCTTACTTGAACATCGATGTTGTAGTAACCAGGCTTTTGATACACGTGCTCAAAGTACATATGCAAGGTGCAGTCGTTTTTGTAGCAAAATGTAAAATTGAATCTGGAAGGGCGAAAAAAACATACAATTATTTAAAACACCAAGTTGAACAAATCGTCTGTTTCATCTATACGCTGCATTTTATGGCATTTCCAAAGTGGTTGTTAACGTAACAATTTTATTTACGAGTTCTTTCGACAAACAAAAACAGATAAAATCCCATCATAACTAAATCGTGTTTTCTGCAGCAATGTGCGCTTCTGAACAAGTGTCCTATATTCCTGATTTGACAAGTCCTATATTCCTGATTGACAAGAAACTATGAAACAACAGCATCCAGGTAAGGTTGCGGATCTTGACAGAAAACGAACCTGGACTTCAAGTCTAGAACTTCGAAGTGACCAACCTATGAGTGTGGTTACTATCGGAAATATTGCAGCCATGAAAATGTGCATTAGACAAGCAGCCCCGGAAGCAAGTTACACAAAACTTACTTGACTTGAGGTGATGCTCTCAGGAAACGGAGATAGGGATCGTACAACTTGTGCGACATTGTTTTTCCATCGCTGAACCGGACGTTGATTTTTGCGGCGTCAGCGGCGGTAACACGAGCGGTGGCCTTGAACGCATGAAACAAATTAAGCTGCAGCAGTGGTTTCGATCAGTGTCTAGCGCAGTTTGGTTGTTTATAAATAATGATCACTGGCCGCTGTGGTCGTGTTGGTAGTCAGCGAATGCTACTGCACTGCGCTTACATCCATGCAATCTCGTTCGCGTCCTTGACGCACTTCCAATTCAGCGAGAAAATTCCGGCAAGGGACTTCTATCATTTACTACGATGTTCCGTTGAAAAAAAGTTACTTTTTTGCATGATGTATATTTGCATTGTATGTGCTTATAAGTTGAGTCATATGAAACAACAGATCTTTCTTTCTTGTCTCGCTGAACTGTCTCCCCGCGCCTAGGCATGAGGGTGATGCAGGAATATTAACAAAAGCAAGTGACACTCTGGAAGACTCAAACCTGAAACACGCTATTTACGGCAGCACACGCACTGAACCAAGCGCACTCACATGGAAACAAACTCTTTCTCCTGCCTGGTAAGTCCCTCGGCGAAAACTGGTGACCTGGGCAGGGTCTGGGCTACCCCTGGTGCTTGTTCTAAGATGCAGGGGGGCGTTTGTTGGGGAAAAACTGTGCAAAATGCCAGGTCCAAACGTTGCGTTTGACGTCGTTGAGCGGTCGGAAAAGTCGTACATGATTGCACGGAAGATGTTGGCGTCGGGAGGCAGTTGCAACGGACACGTCGTTTGGCCAGAACAAAATTCTCTTGTCACTTTCAAATTGTCGATTACAGGAGCGAGAACAGTCATTGACAGCGAAGCAGAAGCCGACCCGAGCTCGTTCGATGCTCGCACTGTCACTTCACACACTCCGCTTCTGTTGAACCTGAACGTCTGCGCGTAAAAAACATGTTTGTCGCGCTAACTAAACAACTCTTGTTTCCATTTGGCTCGAGTTGAATTTACAAACTTATTTCCTGGTCAAAATGGCAGATGCGTAATCATTGCTTTTGGAGTAATTTAGTGAATAGATTTTCTCGCGGTCGATGACCGACGATAGGAATTTGATAAATATTGAAGTCATTCCGTGCATCGCAGTCAACAGTGCTAGATGAAATGTTGTCAGTACAGGAGGACAAGAGCAAAATTTTAAAAATTAATACAAACTAACAAACCTAAGCTGGCCGGGAAGCGAAACAATAATGGTCTCTGAAATAACTGCATTGACAGTCAGGCCTCATGCTAGCAATCCAAAAAATTCAGTAAGATTTCAGATAAAAAGACGACCTTTTCTTTTACACATACATGCTCACTTCGCACTTTCAATGGATTACAGACATTTGTCAGAATCATAGAACGGTTTCAAAAACTGTTAAAAGCTGCTACGTTACAAAAAGAAAATTTCGTTTTGTTCTTCACCTGCTCATCAGCGGTGCAGGTGTTACCCTGGCATTGCGGCCTCAAGTAAGGTTTTGTTTGTCGAATTTCCATATGACAAATATTCCATTCAAAATTTAGGTTAAATCCATCCGTGAGGGAGGCTTCCAGAATGACCGCAGATCCAATCATCACAATGTTGGGTCGACGTTTGTTTGAATTGGACTGCACTGCAAGAGTAAGGCTTCCGATTAACCGGATAGCAGTAAGCAGCTAAAGGGTTTGCGGCAACAGTCCAAGTAATCAACTAAAATTCAAATCTTGAAACAATAAGACTTTTTTTCTTGACAATCACACATAGAGAGCAACTTTAGTCGCGGCCGGACTTGATGTAAGGATCCTTGCTTGATACTAAATCGTTATGCAAGCGATGAAACCGATGCGAGCATTCAACATGTCCTTGACAAATGATGTCCATATAAAATGTCTCCTAAGTGGTTACTATTATCCAATTCTTAACTTATCATAGGTCGCTTGTGTATCTCTCACAGCCCCATAAATACTCAAATAGCCCATCGCAACATATTGACAAAGCAAAAAGTCCTAGCTAAGTCGGCGGGATTTTACAAGCGATTTTGCTTTTTCAATGACTTTGCAGATGTACATCAGGGAGCATTTTCGAAAATGTTTTTGGCAAATGATTGTTATTTCTACCTAGGAGGATTATACTTTTGGTTTAATACAAGGAGAGATATGTGAGTGGTGAGTTGTTGGCGATGCGCTCTGCAAGAGGGTGAGCTGTCGGGAGGAGTTAGAGGAGGTAGGAGGTGCTTGAATATGAGCAGAAGAAAGGACGAGTTGCGTGAAGACATACAATGTTATGACGAGCTTGCAGGAATGAGTTGAGACTTCTGTGAGAATGAGTGGAAGCGCGATGAATGACAAAGAAGGTGAGTCGCGGCCACGACTTTTTGTTACAGGAATATACCAACTTCTCGAGTTACCTTCTCGCAAGCACTGGGCAGAAAAGCTGTTTTGTTCGTATATGACGTGCATTTAGTGAGTTTCATGAAAAAGCAAACAAAAACAGATTTCTACTTGCTATCTTTCGCCAACAGAAAAAGCAGGTTAAGAAACACAATTTAAAGTCAGTGAGCGCACGGATTTGCGTTAAGGTTTCTTTTCGCCAAGACCAATGTCACGATAAGTAGAAAGTTAGACACCGGTTAGATTCAATCGACAATTGTCACCTTCTTCACGAAGTTACGAAGTTTTAAAACACACACACACAATATAAAAGTAAACCGCATAAACCTATCACAGAAAGAAAAGCACAGCAAGAATATGCTGATAGAAAAGGCGCATTCATTAGAGAAAAATGTGCTTATTGGAGAAATAAAACAAAATGTCACATACATTTATTTTTAAACAGATAGCAACAATCTTCTATTGTTTCACTGTCTTCTTCGGGTAGGCTCTTTTAACACACCAGAACAACAGCAATATTTTCTTAAAACAAACTCTTGGGACGGCTTAGTGTTGCTTAGGCCATTGTTCAAAATGCAAATTTACCTGCGGAACTGAACGCCTTTGATGTACACGTTGGTGCCACTCGTCCGGGTGACGTCATCTTAATTGCAAGGTTTCTTGGCTGTGGCCATTTCACCTCCACGTAGCGTGTCATGGTTTCGCTGGATATCGCGTTACTCGCCGTTGCATCTGCGTAAAACATGACCAGATTTTTATTTAAAAAAACAAAAAGTTTCAACAAGTGGCGTAAACATCAAATCAACCAACATCTTAGAAAAATGAAGGAACTTGTACACTGCAAGTTGAGTTTGAGTGTAAGATGTCACAGCTGCGTTTATAAGTTTGGCCAATGCGCAAAACAAATACAATATCAAAACGTTTCGGTGCTGGGGTATCTTACCAGCGAATTTGTACTGTGTTTTACTTTGAATTGTTGTGAAAGCATTGTTTCATCTCATGTACAAGGCACATGTCAATAACTGCTGCACATCATGTGAAACAGAAACACTGTGTGTCGTTGGTCTTCACATGAGGGAATCGGCAAAAAGTTGTAAGCCGACGTGGCATGTACCAAAAGTTCGATGGAACAATACTTTTCCCACACGACCACAGTTGATACGAAAAGTTCAACTTCCATCAGTACTCATTCCAGAAGAAACGTATTGTTTCTATATATTTACAAAGTATTTTTAAAACCAAAATTTCTTCCCGCGATATTTTTGGGATTAACAGCTTTGGCTCTGCGCTGTACTCCGCTGATGAGATTATGAAGGTTGCAACCGTGACCCACTGCGACTTTGCTCTCGAGGTTTGCCCTCTCCTCGGCAAACAGAATGCTGTCCAAGTTGTGCGGTATGAAATACAACACAGACATATGAAACCATACATCCAAAAACACGCTATTGTTTAATTTCATCTCGCGTCATTTCTCTGTTTCGCAGCTTGTTATTAACACTTCTACAAAAATCTTGGAACTAACGGCTTGCAACCATCAGCAAAAACAAACAGGCAGAAATTGAAATAATCGTGAAACGAAAATCAAGTAACCTACTCATGAGGTATACGCGCTTGTTTCGGTAAAAGTGTTGCACGCGTAGGAAACCTCTGGCGTTCTTTATAGCCACCGTATACGGGCGAGGACTGCGACCATCGGGGTCCAAGACCACATCCACATAGGCGAAGTTGATTTGGTCATACACCGATAAACCTTGAAATGCAAAACACGTTTTTTATTTTTATTTTTTTAATATCAGTCTGAGCACTTTAGAGGTGGACAACGATTTTCCGATCTGTAAATACCGATTTGTCAAGAATTTTGATGTAAACAAACTTTACAATTACGTGGTTTGAACAATATATGGACATAATTCTTCGCGTAATAGCCTGTCTGCGAGACAAAAATGCACTAAATTGTTTAAATTATTGCTTTTCTTATCAAGTCTTCCCGCAATAACTAGTTCGTAGCGAATTCCTAACAGATCGAAGGCTTTTCATTGGCTTCGCTGAAGTCAACGTTGGTTTGACGATTAATACATCCTACGCCCGACTGTAGGGGCAGGTTCACAGAACCATTTACTACTCAGTACCATTCATAAGGGCTCTGGTTTCCAAGTTATTCTAAGACTAAATAAATTTGAAGCAAATTGCACGCCACAGCAGACTATTTCTGTAAACTCTTCAAACGGAAACGCAGCAACACAACCGGAGTGAACGCAAACAAATTTGAGATCGACTTTACTTAATTATGCAACCGTACAAAGCTGTGCATTTCGAGTAAAATACGATGTGCTGTTTTCGTTGGCGTGTGTTGCATGCAGATCACGACAGTGAAACCGACGCATTCATAAGTTTCACCAATTGCCTGGCAGCGTATTGATAAAATCTCCAACTTTCAACGCATAAAGCGAAGCAATTTCGTATCATTAGGTGCAATAAAGGTAAGAGCAAGTTTTGACTGATACATCACTGACATGCAGTGATGGATTTCATCTGCGCGACATTTTCGGGTTTTACACCAGCAATGAAATGCTGCAAATCCAAACAGGATCAAATGTTTTCTTCCATCTCATATCGTTGATACCTCTTCGACCCGGACGGTGTCTACGCGTTTGCTGCACTAAATGTTATAAAAGTGATTGCAGTTAAATCTGTGAGAAGCTCGTTTATTACCAGCATGCTAGTGTTTTCCACAGCCCTTCAAAATTTGTATTTGAATTGTGCGATTTTTCATCGCTCTTGTGAAACTTGACATTTTCGACGAATATTACCATGTTATGGATTATAAAAGACTAATTAGCCTAAATCCCATGTCAAAACTTGATACATTTACATACGGTATTTCGTGTCTTAGCTTGGACTGGATTTTTAACGACAAGTATTGTGCGATTACCTCAGTAGTGATGTAATGCTTTCGCAACGCTGATAAAAGGCAGAAAACTACAGCATGCCGCAAACATCTGTTGTGTACGACTACGACGCATTTCTAGTTAAAAAACCTGCAAAGTCGGAAACGGCGTTCAATCATTTTGAGATAAAATCAATTTTTGCCTTGCATCCTTCTTCAAAATAACAGATTAACATACTGCACAAAGCTGAGCCAACACAAACCAGGTTCACACGTAGTTTCAAACACAAGATTTTTTGGCAATTGCATCAAAAGGCACATAAGAAGAATTGCACTTTTTAACCTGTTGACATGTTGGCTTGAGAAGCTAAGCGGATATTAACGGTGATGTTGGCAGGTTTGTCAGCGACAGCTGTCCTTGGAGATATTTCCACTCGCACCAAATCTATGAAAGGACCTTGGGTCGAGAAAATGCTGTATCGCGAGGTATTTCCGCATGGAAGGTACGGATCGGCCGTGCACCTTGAAGATTAAAAGAAGGCAGCAAATATTTTTTTCTTCATCTACAACAGTGTAGTGGGAACGGTTACTGATTTTAAAAAATGGAAAATGGCTACGAGCATTTCCAAAATGTGCAACATTATCTGGTTAAGTATGCAGAAGGTGTTCGCGAAAAGCAAAATAAAACAAAGTAGCTGGTAAAATAAACTGTGCAGAAGCTAATTTTCTTTCAATGCAAGTCAACCACAAGACATATGGCTTTATTCAAATCGTTGTTACAAGTAAAACGTGTTGAAACTTAAACAATATACCTCGCAGAGCACTCCGTTTCTTTAGCGGTCTCAATATTTTCGATATCCTTCAAGCACCTGCAGTCGGATGTGCCTGAGACACCGGCGTATGCATATCTGAAATAAAAACACCCTTCAGTGAAAACAATCCTGGCGTGTAGTGACCGCAATTAAGCACTTTCGGCATTCTCATTGCGGTTTCAGTCACTGTAATATTTAGTGGGCTGCATTTGACTGACGCATTTGTCTTGACATGCGAAATACATCGCATAATTGCCCGAACTTCTTGCACGCATTTTGCAACAATGGTATACACAAAGCATTTGTTTCAAAGGCACAGTTACGCGGAAGATTTTAAAATTTTGAATTACAACGCTTCGGAATGCATGAAAACCTCACCCCAGTTTTAGGACAATGCCTGGTTTCTCTGGTTTGTTTATCTGTGTGCAATACTTCGTGACTCGTTGAAGAACGACTACGACATTCAGAAACAACTGAAATAGTCCTACTGAGCCGCAAAGAGGCTAGATGACGTCTTCTTTCAGTGCTCAATTGTGTAGAAGTAGTTTGCACCATACTCATAATGCAAATGTATGCCCTACGAAACAGGTACACGTCGTCTGGTAATGCAAGACTGCTTATGACTTATTGCAACACCTAATGAATTTTGTATTACATCCCCTAGAATGTAAGTGTTTATCAGACATTTAATGCCTTGATTCGAAATACAAGTATATGCACCTATTTATTGGTTTTCCTTCATCTAAGACAATGGTTCCCAACCGGGGATTCCCGGACCCCAAGGGGTCCGAAGCAAGATTTTTGGGGATCCGAAATGCGATTTACGACGGTAAGAGTTTGTATGTTCTTGGATGCAAGAACCGAGATCTATGAAAGACTACAAATGCTATTACTCAGAAAAGATCATCCAGCCTAATTATTCTAGCTGACGTCACTGATTTAACAAATTAAATTGCTAAATGCGTGCGTTGCTATTTCCGTTTCACGCTGCGGTTGCCACGCTGAAGACGACAGGTGATGCGATTGCAAGCATATTGTGACGTTTACGTGTTAAGGCGCAACTATGTCGAAATTGTTGTTTGATTCTATAGAACCCAGTTGGTGATCAACCATGTAAAGTTACCAGACATTATGTGCGAAAGCCGCATAGGTGTAGGAGCAGGAGATTTTTTGGGTTGCAAAATATATTTTACCCAACTGTTTCCCTAAGTTTCCCTGGAAAGCTTTTATGCGACAACTTTCTCCCTACAAAACTTATGCTTATATTTCAAATTTTTTTATGCATATTTGATTATACATAATTTTTTTTGTAATGCAGAATTTGGATGTTGGTTCTCGAAATTTGGTTCTTACTAACCCAAATGAAAAGAGGTAAGCTACGCTGTGCAAGAACATTGTCAGAAGCCAGCCGGCTCAGTACTTTTGAGCATATGCCTCACAGTTCTGAACTTGGGTGTTTCATCCGCGTTTCAGTTACTGCTCTCAGCAAGGAAACTTACACACCGCTAGCTGAGGTATAGACTTGAAGATGCTTCCTTCTCTGAAGACATATGTTCAGAGAAAGGAAGCAGCTTTAAGCCTGTAGTTCTGCCTCCAACGCCATTGTAAAACGTTCTGTTGTGTCTGTTTTTATCAACCTGCGTTGTGCAGACAGTGTGTGCATGTACTACGGACTTCGTGTCTGATTGCAAAATCAAATTAAATTAAATATTGCATGTTCAACTGCACATATATGCAACAAATAGTATTGCAAAATGTGTTTATTCAAATATATGCAACAAACAGTATTGCAAAATGTGTTCGTCCATTGTAGTTAAAATTAAAAACAAAAGTTTTTGTAAACTTGCCTGGAATGGACTCTACTAATACGAAGTACTGTAGGTGCCGTGAGCATACTCGATTACCTCAGCGTAAATTAATAGAGCACATAAATGAAATGACTTCTTTTGCATAAGCTTTCAAGTCAGTCAGTTACTTATCAACTACCACAAACTAAAACATGAAGTTACGAGAAACAGTTTGTTGATTTTATATATATTTAATGCAGAGATGTAGTGTTAACAAAGATGTGGGAACGCATCCGAAAAATACCCCTTTTGGAACAGCTTCCAGCTCATTTTAAAACAAAATGTTCAAAAGGTGTGGGAACGCCGTTCCCACGAGTTCCCGCCCCACTACACTCCTGATTTAATGTGTTGTCTATGACATATTAAACATTTATTTATGCACTCAGAAACAAAGAAGTATAATTACATTAATATTGTTAAAATATCAAAATTTCTTTGCCCAAATTTTGAGATTTTGCCTAAAGTTTTGACAAATAAAAACTTTTGGGATTGCGCTTGCACACCTGCAGCCACAGTTCCTGCATCGCTGAAAAGATCTGTTTATTCTAGTACCCTTTGCAACAACAAATTTGTGCGAATCTGGATTTTCCACTCTACTTCATTTGAAAAAAAAGTATCGGAATTAGTTGAATCCCTCGAATGATTTGTGCGTGACTCTGAGTAACTGTATGTGCCAAGGTATAAGCGGAAATTTCACAGAAGCGGCAATGAAACAGCCACTAGGTTTGTTTCTAATGGGCAGCATGGTATGAAAGTCAAACAGTACAACTGAGTGCTCTGTGTTGTGTTCTCAGTATAGGCCTAAGTATTACGAGTAGTAATTTTTAAAAATGAAGATACTCCAAAGGTTTTTAAAACGAGGGGGTGCGAACGTCACTTTATTTTTATGAAAGGGGTTCCAGCGTCAAAAAAGATTGGGAACCTATGATCTAAGATGATTAGTTTCTCATTTTAAATTTCCAATGCTTTCTATATGTCTTCGTTTTTTACCCTTTATACAGGTTTTTTTAAGGTAAATGTTAGGAACCCGGTATGGATCTGTAGAGACCCGATTTCTCTGATTCTAGAGACCCGATTTTCTCTGATTTTAGGGACCTGATGATAATTTTCTGATTCTAGGGACCCGATTTGAAATTCTAGGGGCCCGAATCGGGTCCCTAAAACGCCTTAAAAAAAACTGCTTTATATGTAGTTATTTCTGCATGATAATGAGACCGCAGAAAAGTTACCGGCGCGTTGTTTCACTGTTTGTACTGTTTTAATATTGCCTGCGCGTATGTACTAACGCATCCTCTGTACTCGTTGGTGAGCGAATGTTTTTATATTTCTTGTCTGCATTTCCAAGGCTTTAGCAACTGATAGTGCAAATCAAACCGCATAACAGGACAACTTTCTATTTACTTTACTTCCTATTATTTGTAATCCTTGCGAAAGAAATATTTCAGTTTTTTTTTGCCGAAATGTGGTCTTACCAACGACTTTGTCGCATTCGGTCAGCTTCAACAACATGAAATATGTACACCGCAAAATATCCAGCCAAAGTCCCAAGCTCTCGATATTCACATAGAGCAATCTTGTTTTAAGCAAGATGCAAATGAATGTCTTCACTGAGTGAAGGTTCGCGGATTATACGTTGCTGCACTTCAGGCCGATCGCAAGGCAAAGTTTTACACCGCTTTTTTCCGCCATTCTTCGTATAACTGCTTTGTTAAGCACCGAAAAGTGCTTGATACGCACTTAGAGGTGGTGAGAAAATTCATGGTCTTCTGTCCATCTCTTCTTTTTTAGGTTATTGTGGTCTGGGCATTAGCGTCAATTTAGATTTAGTTATGTCGTTTGTTGCAGTTCGTTAGGCAGGAGGGGAAGTGCTAAGCAAAGACCCTTATTCTGAGAAAAAGACGAAGTAAAAAACTCTTCAAGACCGCAAAAAGAAAATTCATTCAACTCTTAAACTTCTTAAACTGTGCGTGCTACTCATGAAGGGAACAAATATGTTTTCCATTTTATGCAGGGTTTATTACTCAAGTTGTACTTACAAATGTACAAGGAAACGTGTAGCTTCTAGCGTTTCGTTAACTTATATTTTCAAAGATCTTAATTTGTTATGCAGAATTAGCACTCGAAAACACACATAAATTTAGTTTGGGCGATCACATAGTGCAGCAATTAACGGTGCTTCTCGAAAGAACCTTCTTTTAAAACCATACCAAAATCAGCTTCTCGTTATTTACGTCTTGTTCCAGGCAGTTTTTATAGGAGCAAAGCCTCAGTCTCCATCTTCACTTCGAAATTTAGCTTGATCTTAGCCCTGAACTTTAAATTTACAGCTTCATCCCGTTCTAAAAAACTTGGCGATTTTGCGATTCGATTGCTAGGCAAAAATCCGTACTTGAATCATTTTATCCCACCAGAGTGCTTTTTTCGCACTAAATTGTAAAATGAAAGCAAATAGGATTGTCAGAAACAGACTTCCGTCGACCTTCAGCACTTTCTCCGGTTAGTGTCGGTTCTACTGCGTTCCCCGAAAAATACATGCAGCCATGAAAATTTTCGTATGGTTTCGGTCTGGTCCTGGACCTGGGGATTTTGCGCCTCAACGAAATCAGCAGCAGTCAGTGTTTTGTTTCTGCGCAATTGCATGATTGAACATCCATCTGATACATTAAAACCTCCCTCAAAATGTTTTTTCGTAGCATCGCATTTCTGTTGTTCAAGCTTTGTCTTCCTTATCAAGAAGGTCCAATCTTGCTGTAAAGGTTTGAATGTTATTTTGTTAAGTTAACGTTCATTGGCAAAAAACGAGTTCGACATCAACGCTCAAATATGGCACAGGGCAGATGAAGACCCCGTGCAACAAACTTTTGCAAGTACGCCGGAAGCAGACGAGAAATCTATAGAGTCCCATTCTTCAAACTACTTTTCCTGAAACCTTTTGAAACCTTGTTTATAAACAGCACACACGCTAATGTTTTTTATTTTGTTGCAACTTAGAGAATTTTCGTTAAATCTAGTAGTAGTATTGTGTTAATGAATGAATTTACTATTCTCTTCACGCAACGCACAAGGAGACCAGATGAAAAGCAAAGTAGAAAGAACATTAATCAGCCAAGAGATGTTCGAAATATAAATCAGTTTCAAGAATGGAAAATGTTTGCATGTGACGTACTTGACACATTTAATTATTTATTTGCTTGCGAAAAAGCTCGATATTTAACGATTAAACAACCCATCGCATCCTATCATTTCTCTAGCGTTCGCAAGTACGTGATTACGGAGGCTAACGATTGTGATCGATTTGATGGTTGAAGGCTTACATTACACCAGTTGTACCAACAATAGCCTTGGGCGTACGAGTAGCAATCATCAAAAGCCACACTAAAGCGAAGGGCAGATACTATGTTTGTTTAGTTTGCAATTTGCTTTACGTTCATTTAACTACCAACGGGCAAAACAATCTATAGTCGACCGTTAAAAACAATGTTTTGCTCAAGCTATTACGTCTGGGCAGTGAACTTGGTATAAAATAGGTTATTTTCCGCACCTTGCCACAGTTTTTTCTACAAATGAACGAATATCGTAGCCAACCGCTGTCGACTTTAAAGACTAGAGAGTATCCGCTCACACGCTTCGACAAGCAACTGGAAGCGCAACGAGAAGCGCATAGCTTTGATGGTTCAGTTAGCAAGTCTGGTAGTTAATCCAACTGCCATAAAAATTGGCGAAAACTGTACACGACGTTTCACATATAAACGCATATTTCAAGCGTCTTTATGACATTAAGATGTAAATGGCTTGAAAACCGATACAGGCTAAATCAAAAAACATTTGCGGGTTCAAACTGAAGGCAAACGTCTTTGCAGATAAATATTTCAGATTAACTTTTGCAGTAACCAGCCCAAAAATTTGGGGGGGGCAAAAAATTTGAGGGGCCAAAACATTTGATTTTAGGCGAATAACACTATTTTATTTGGGATACCGCTTCTCAAAGCACAAAATAGCTATATATTCTAAAAATTTTTTGGGGGGCATGCCTCCTAGGCCCCCCCTGGCTACGACTATGGCAGTCACGGAGGAAAACAAAAATATGTTTAACTGACTACGGAAGGAGGGCAAGGTGGTTACTACGACGAAAAGGTCAATTCACAGCAAAACAAAGCACAAGCCAATGGAACCTTTTTAGAGCGCATAGTGCGCTTCTATTTGCTGCAATCAATTACAAGTTGTAATGCATTATAATATAATGCAGTGGCTTGTCACCACGATTGAGCTGTGCTTCAGTTCGTGAAAACATTGCTTTGTACTCGTTCTGACACAATTTTTATCATATCGAAAACTTGGTTGCAAGCTGACAGTAACCACAACCTGCAGCACATTTCCGAAGCACTCTACTATAATCCTTTAAAACATACCCGGCTTGACTGCACCATTTTGAGCAAGTGCTTGGTGTCAGAGGGACGACGGTGTCAATGTTCGTATCTCCGTCTTTTCGAACATAGCATCCAACATACCATGTGCTTGTCTCTACCTCTGCGAAGAAGCAATTTAACAGCAGTCTTACTAAAATTTGTTTACGTGTGCTTGTAAACGTATCAATTGTTTTCATTAATTTTACATTGGATAACAACAGTAGCGAAATCTCTTTAAATGCCAACATCCAACTAACTCCGCGCTTATGTGGAGTGTCGTTTATGGATGTTGATCTACTGTCACAAAAATGTTTTTATAACATATAACACAACCGGCTAGTCCACTTTAAATACGTGTGTGAAAACTAGAATGAGTTACAATCATGGGCCGGTATATTTGTAGCTGAAAATTGGCCGAATGCACAACTAAACATATTTAGGGATAAACATTGTTTCCAGCATTAAGAAAATATTTTATCTTAGGCAGGGGCGTATCAAGGAGGGGGAAGGGGGCACAATGCCCCTGGCGCCGAAAAATCAATGTCGCAAGTACGTTCTTCAATAGAGTAAATTTGCTCCCAAAAGACCTTAGGTTCGAACACGAGATCACCAAACTTGTTTCTTGCCCCGAGCGCCATCTAACCTCGGTACGCCCCTGATCTTAGGAGCCTGCGAGTGCTTCAGTCATCACCAGCTGGAAATTTGGATGAGGTTTCATAACGCACTTCGTGTGGCTAATTAATGCACTGTGTTATGATCACCACCACGCATCTAATACCCAAGGCTGCGGAAATGTAAAGTCGAAGTTCATATCCCGTTTATGGCTTAATTTTCTAGAACTCACTATTAGCAGTTTTCTTAACTGTCATCGAATGCCGACCGAGTAGGTTTGGTTCCACAACATTATTTACGCACTGCTCATTGATTCCATTCATTAGCAAACGTATATGAGCGGATGACAAGTTTCTTAGTGAGCAAAGCACTAAGCAGGGTTCGAAAAGTTCCGGCATTTAGCCCGGATACGGCCCAGCTGTGAGTCCCAGTCGGTCCTAACGCATTACTACGTATTTATTATTGCATCCGGCCTAATTGTACTTGCTACTGTGTCGAAGTAAGAGCAACGTCTCCTTATTCTATTCATTCCTATTGCGTCCGTTCTGTTGCAATTACAGTTCTGTGTTTATGCAATGCCGAGATTCCATAGATTTCCTGACCTTCGAATGTTACTTCTCAGAAAGATGTCTGCGGATTTTGTGCGGGCTGTCACGGGTAGGCTACAGGCTTATGTTGCGTTGTCCTCAGTGATGCTGGCGTTCTGCTTTCACTGTGGGGTGCGTGGATTCTAAATATTTTGCCACTTAACGATTTCCAACATGAACTCTATAAAGCAAGCTGCTTTCTCGGCAGGGCTGCAGAGCTCTTGCAAAAATGAAATGACACCGGCTCCGGAGCTTTCTGTTTTCGTAAGCATGGCTCAGGCTGCAGCTCCGGAGCTGTGTTTTTTTATAACATGTCTCCGGCTGTGTTTTGTTAATAGTTAATACACTTTAACAATTTCCGTATTCCTAGTGTCCTTCTTGTAGCAAGTGAGCGTATTATTCCAACATATTTTGAACTAATCCTAAACACTGCTACCACTACCAGGCCTGCGTGGTCGAAGTCGGAAGGAGTTTGGTCTTGAGTAGTCGGAGTGGGTAAAAATTCTTTAAAAAAAATCCGACTACGGGCTGATCCTCTGCTCGTCGAGTGTGACTGTTTGTGCCACAAAAAAGTGCGTAAGCGTCACACTTTGCGTTTTTGCACCAGGACTTAGTCTCAAAAAATGGGCTCCGGCTCCGCAGCCCTATTTCTCAGATCACCTCAACGACATTTTGCTGCTGAACTCCTCATCACTGGAACCTGACATTGCAACTATCTCCAGGAAAATGCAACACCAGCTTTCTCACTGAACTATAGGTGTAGGAGCAAGCAAATTTTGGGGGTGCGAAGGATTTTTGCCCAAATTTCCTCAAACTGGCCCGATAAGTTTTTGTGCGACAATTGCATACAAATTTTCTCCTACAAATATCATGAAGACCTTTTTTTGGTATTACCTCCACAAAAAAGCTTTTCATGTGTTTTTCTGTAAACGTTTGGCGCCATTTTTTGAAATCAAACAGCGTTGGGTGCCATATTTTCCCAGATTTTCAGGGATTTTGCCCGGATTTTCGGAAAATCAAAACCTTTGGGGGTGCGCTTGCACCGCCTGCACCCCCACCTCCTACACCACTGCACTGAACTTCTTTATTTTTGAATAAAGCCAACTAATTTACGGCAGAGAGTTTTGATGTTGTCTCTGTATTCACCTCATTTCTTCGCCTACGACAACAGCATTTTACTGTGCGACTTAGTATGCGGTTTTGCACTGCTCAGTTCTGAATGCAAGTTACAGTGCAGTTGTATCCCACTTGGCCCTTGGCGTGGGTCGACGTCTGATTGCTTCAGGCGCGGAGGCACCATTGGCCTGCCACCACAGCGTCATTCATTGTGAAAGTAGCGTGGCCTACGGTGTAGATAACGGAGATGGGTGCCCGCAAACCACTCTTGACACAATGAAGCAGTGATTCTTAACGGGGTCCCCAGTGAAAAATCTGGGGGTCACCAGAAGGAATACCCAAGTAAACAACTATCATCCGCCTCATCACAATAGTGTTTGCTCTTTCATCATGCACCTCCTTTTAGGTTGCGCAGACGAAGGAACCCCAAGCCAATATCTTTCCGGAATAGAGATCCCCGGAATTGGAAAGGTTAAGAACCACTGCTCCAAAGGGAGTGCAAAGCGAGTATAACGAAACTTTCTATCTTTTCTTTTCCCGTGCACTTATCATCCCGAACGGTGTCCAAAATAATATTCTGCATGTGTTCCTTTGGCAAACTTCTTTCCGCTACTAGTGTCAACCGCGGGCATGTCTTCAATGAATTTCATGTCTGACTCATAAAATAAAATAACCAATCTTTGGAAACCTTCTGGCCTATTTTGCCTTCCATGGGCGTCGGAAGGAGGGGCAGGGACGTCCAGGGGTGGGCGTCCAGGGACAATCCCCTGGATTTTGAAATTTGACATTTTCTTATTAAATTTTTACCAAAAATTGGGTTGTCTTCTTTGTTTCGAGACGAAAAAAAATTTCACCATTTTTGGCCCCCCCTGCAAAAATCGTTTTGGCTACCTCTGGAAAAATCCACTATTGCTCCCCTGGAAAAAATATTTCCAACACCCATGGTGCCTTCTTCAACCTCTGGAGTGGCCTAGTAGTCCGAGAAGATTGCAGATTTCTGCACTAAGGTTATATTGGACACTTCAAATGTTTTGTCTGTGTATGTAAGAAAGCTTTGTCAAGTACACAAAGTGTAAAGATAAATCCATAACACATATGAAACAGAATTATTGTTTACGAATTCAACAGCGCTCCATGAAAACAAGCAACTTTAAGTCCAAATATATTGATGTACATGATATACAAACCCAATTGCCGGGCTCATATATAACCCACTCATCTAACGTTTACCCGGTAGTCTATACATTAACTTCACACGTTTCATCCTAAATTAACGTGCGCATTCTTACAATCTTCAATGACTGCAAACTTACCTTTGATTGCACCACAAAATGTAAACTTGCTACAAATAATAAAGAAAGTACAAGCTTTCCAGAACAAGTCGACTGTTTTCGCAGAGATCATTTGTTTCATTCACATCTTTACTAGCAGCAATGAATTAAATCTACACCATGCTCACCGACGTCCTGCGCAACATGGATCAAAAATTTATTTCCAGTCAGCACCTGACGTAAAGGCGGCTAATAAATTTTTGTTCGATTTATTCACACAGATTTATCCGAGGAAAATTTTACTCATAGTAGTCAAACAAAACTTGCTGCAGTTCAATAATACTTCTTGCTTAGAATGAGATTTTCTCTGAGATGACACTACCTTCACACACTCTGGCCCTGGAACAGTCCCGAAATCAGAGAGGAATACGGGCAATTGCCCCTCCCCGAAATTTTCAAAAACATGTCTAGTTATTAATAAAACAAGTTTCAATCATTTTATTAATAAAACAAGTTTCAATCATTTCCCCCCCCCCGAAAATATCTTCTGGCTGCGGCCTTGCCTACGTTATCGTTATTCGACAGCAGTTGTCAGTGTGCTATCGAGTTAAACACCTTTGGTTTTATGACAATCAGGGATGAATCTGCTTGTGGGCCCTAAGCCAAACTCACCAGTGGGTCCCCAAATCAATAGAAATTTGGCATGTTTCTTTTTTCTACCGTTCTTGCGTGACAAAGTACCTTCAACGAGCCCCAAGATACCCTCAGCAGTAGGCCAAAGCAAAGGCCAACCATGTCTACTGGAAAGTCCATATCTGTAAGCATTAGAGGGATAGGAATCTACAAATACAAAGATTTAGTTCACTCTGGATAAAGGTTGGTTATCCTTCTAAACAGCTTGACAGCGAACCCCTGTCAGTCCGCACGCAACACAGAAATGTGTTCAGTTTCTACAATACGAAGATCACTTTCCCGATTTGTTTTCAAAACACAATCAAAAACCTGAAAACTTTCTTCGGTGAGCTCAACAATTTAAACAATAGATTGTTTGCATTGTTGCTTTTGCTTAGGAATTGCGTACAGGGACGCCGGAACAGCGCTAGATCAGGTGGGCAGTGAAAGAGCAGAGGGCAAAGAAAACTTATAAAAAACAAAAGAAACGTTACTAATTATGCTTGTTTCTGTTCAGCAACAATGCTAACCTACAAAATGTGAACAGAAATTATGGAAAACCATTCTGCATTTTCTGGGTTCGCGAATACCTGCAATAAATGTGTTTCAAGTCGACGTTTATAGCATGAAAGTCCTATGATACTTTTATGAAAAGGCTCCTCCGCCCTCGCAGCACCCCTTTTCAATAGGGGGGCAATGCCCGCTCTCTGGCGTCCCTGATTGTGCACACGCGAAACTGCTACTGGTTTCTTTTTTTCGGGCAAGCACATATGCACCGCTGACAGATAGCACCAAACCCCAGAGGCCTGCACACAGTTTATTAGAGGTAAGTGTGGGCCGCATTAGCTCATGTGTAAGAACAAGTGACTGCTTAAAATGTCTCGGTTAAGTTCGTATTTAAAGTTTAAATTTCGAATTTTATCAGTCTCTTTGCATGCTTTAAAGATGCTGTTAAGCCGATCTTTCCTGAAGATACATTTCGCATGCTTTCATCTTTGTTTTATATGTAACCTGTTACGATAAAGGAATCCGCTCAACACAGCACATGTGAGCGAGATGTTTATTAATTCACTTTAGTTTAGTATAACCAGCGAGTGATAAAACGCGAAATCGGATCGTGAATGCAAAGATCTAAATACTTCTGCTCAGACTTAGTTTAAGTCAGTGAAACATCCTTTTTCTCGTTCTAAGCAGCACAGGATGCCCAATGAATGTCAACAAGTTACTACAGCTGCTGCACAAAAACACCAGTGCTCAAGGAGAAAATGACGTCTTGCAGTTGACCGTAAAGTATCTTCCAAGCTGACTGCATCACAACCTACGACATTTTATCGGTTCTGGTGCTGTAGACTACAAGGTCATGCAGCATAAGCCAGAAACATTATTTTCTGTAAAACATTTATCCTTTTACGTTTACAGGTTAGCTGGTCAGCTCGCTCTGCACTGGGAACAAACGGTTCATAAGTAAATGTCCAGGACAAGCATCTTGACTATTCACACCGCTTCTTTATCAACGAAGTCGCTCTGTCACCGCTGCTCGCTTCGCACAATCGGAATGAACTTGACAGACCATTTTTGTCACTTGTCGATCATCGTCCCTTATCACCAGTCCACTCGCTGCGTGAACTAACGCTCCACGCCGAAGCTGCACTGCTGAGGAAGTGACACTTCGCACAAGCCCCAGGCGATGTAGGCTGAGTGAGCGATGTTGCGATGAGCACTTCATAAATAGCCGGGTGTGAGTGAGACTAATTGCGCAATTGACAAAAGCGGCGGCTTTTTAATTTTAAGAAAACCGCCCAACGATTGGCATTCAAGAATGAAAGAGTGAATATCGGAAAAGTTGCAATTCGACAGCATTGCGCGTCGCTTAACAATGGCAGCTACAACGAGGCGGAGTTTCTTAAAAAATCTAAATTAAGATGTGCGGAACGCGAATTGAAAACACAAATAAACGTAGAAAATTTTTACCTTCTGATAGAGCAGTTTAGGCACACTGTGACAAAAAAGATTGTTTCAGAATAAAAATTCGTGTACTATGTTTTCCGGCATCTGCTCGCATTACTTTTTAGATCATGGGTCACCAACATGGTGTTCGCGGGCACCAGGTCGCCCATACGGACCAAGTGGGTCGCCCGCGAGCCTGTTCTGATAATAGCATAAACATGATCAATGTCTTCATATTGATAAATATCTTTAATTTTTATTAAGGATTAAGGATAACATAATTGAAGACAAATTGAACAAATTTTTATTTTCAGACGTCTAACTGATACTTGGCAGCCCTTCGCATGAATCTGTACCAAGAAGTAGCTCTCAGTTTCAAAAAGGTTGGTGATCCCTGTTTTAGATGAACGTGCACCGCCCGTTCCTCTTCCGTCACATACAGCCCAAACAACCAGTGTACTAAGCCCAAACAACCAGTCGTTTCCGGGTGTCACGGCAATAATAATTCACTGGTCAACAAAAAAAACTGTTATTTTAATGGTTTCTGGGTAATTTTGGACTGCTGAATCCGAAAATGAAATCCATTTCTTTGAACTGGCTGTAGTTTTTGTGAGATCGTTATTTTGTTTTTCAATTCTTGAGAAAAATCGTCAGCTTCAGTATCTGCCAAATTTGAACACAATATCAGAAACATGTGCATTGGAAATGTCTCTTAAATGCAGGGTTTTTTAAGGCGTTTTAGGGACCCAATTCGGGTCCCTAGAATTTCAAATCGGGTCTCTAGAATCAGAGAAAATTATCATCGGGTCCCTAAAATCAGAGAAAATCGGGTACCTAGAATCAGACAAATCGGGTCCCTGCAGATCCATACCGGGTACCTAACATTTTCCTTAAAAAAAAGCCTGCTTAAATGCATTCCTTATTCGCGACCAGATACTCCAATATGTCTAATTGTTATCGTAGCATCCCATTATTTCATTAATAAGGTATTGAGAATACTCAATAAAATGTAGTACTTCAGACCCCATTTTGTACAGCAGAAGTTATTTAGCTGCAGCCTGTTGCTGAGGACAGCAGCACTCACAGAGTTTTTCATCGCGTATCCGACGAACTTTCGCCAATTCTGACACCTCACAAATAGCGCGCATCCCCAGAACTGCAGCCTAGTATACTTCCTACAGTAATTGCTTAGGGAACGGAAAATGGTAAGCGCAAACATTGGTCACAGTTTAAGCAGCAAAGTTGAACCGCGATTGATTGTCGATATACGACTCCTGAAACACAACAGAAACAAAATTAAGCATTCTGCCAGCGCAGTTTAAACTGAGCGAACACACTTCATTATCGGTCAGCCTAGCGCGCAACAAATAATCAGCAATTAGACAAGCACACAATTGCGGTTATTTACTGTAACCCCAAAAGGCAGCTTAATGGCATGACTGACATCCAGCTGCAACTACTTGATAGTTGATCGCCGGTTGGCGAACTGCAACTGCGCGCTAATTCTCCAGAGTGCGTACGAAAGCGATGTGAGTTCCACAGATAACATTTTCTGTCTTTAACTTTCAGAAACCTCGCTGTTCAGAATGGAAAAACTTTGGCTACACATAGAGCGCAAAACGTTACTAACTGGGAAAAGGCGGGATGGCAAATTTATGGCGTGTTTTGCACGGGGAGTAACAAAAAACAATTTCTACAGTCATCGCTCTCGCAACTGTGCTAATGGACACAAGGGAGTAACGAATGGTCGAACCCGGAAATGCGGCACTATATATCAAAAGCTGTCAATTAAGGTTTTGGTAAAACGGCAGTAAATGTACCAAAAACCTTTGAACCTGGAAAGGGCGCACATTAAACTCGGCCACCGGGTTCAACACAGCGACAGCGTGTAGCATCGCCGTAGGTTTGGTTACGTCACGTCACTTCGGTTCATAGCAGAGATGGCCGGAATCACATTTTCAGACTCCAACACCGCTCCTGTTCCGAAATTGTTGAATCCGGATCCGGGTCCGAAATTGTTTCAAACTTGAGAATTCGATTCCTGTTCAGACCCCGGCAACATTCGATGCAACCGAAATTCAACAATGTTTGTACTGAAATAAAAGCTCTAGTTTTTCTACAGACTTTCGAGGAATCGAAAGCCGACTGGGCTCTGCTTTCATCTTTTTGCGATGATTCAAACTTGCGCATATTTGTGCTCAAGTAACTTCACTCCACAGGTGAAAGAAGCAAGGATTCAACCACACATTTTTAATAGGAAATTGATTTCACATAACATTACGCATCGTCTCGTCAGTAGTGGTCTTAGTGAGTGTGCAGGGTGTGCAAGGGTGTGCACAATGGTGCCCCCATTGTTTGTTTACGCGCTTTGAAAAATTTCTGAGCTTTTCTTCATGATTGTATTCTTAGTATGATTGCATATTATGTACTAGAAAACTTAGTTTGGTTTGCTATATAATCTTGTGGTTATTAATATCTTTTAACACATTTGGGTTTTCATCCTGAAGATGAAAGCCACACTAAAATGATATAACATAAACAGACCACTATATAATTAAAGGACATGCGGCCCAGTCAAAAAGCACGAGGCCCTCAACGAAGATGTTAAAGGCCCTTAATCAAAGGATAAGCAATGTCTTTATCTTTAGTCATGATAAGGGCCCAATGTTTCTCATTCAACAAAAGGCATGGAGCCCCCAATGAAAATTTGAGAGGTTTCAAATTAAGAATATAGAGGCCTTACTTGTATGAATCATTTTGTCAATAGTTGCAAGATTTACCTGGTGGACTGCCATTTTTTCTTGTAAACCTACTAATTAGTTTACCCACTTTACATATCCTTAAGCAAAATACACTGCACAGGAAGCAACTCTAAGCAAAGCCTAAAATAAGAAAATTTCGCTAGGCGGCAATCAGTGGCGTATCTATGCAAAGTGGTGTCCATGGCAAAGTTTAAATGCGCGCCCCTTCATAATCATTTTAATATTAGATATAAGTACAATTTTTATGAAAGTTAAACCATGAAGAAGACAAATGTTTTAGAACTGAAAATATATGTGTCTATTTTTGCTTTAAACTTTCCAGCAAATAAAATATAAGTTATCGATAAGGACCACAACATACTTCTATACTCATTTATTTTTATTATGAAAAATATCAAAACATTCACATAATAACCTTATCGTAGTTTATAGGTCTACTACATAGTGCTGCTGCATGCCAAAATTGTATATCTTACAAAAAAAATCAAAAAACATATTGCAACTGCAAACGACATTTTCTTTGAAAATGGAACACATTAAATTTGAATTGTACATTAAATTATTTCATGCAAGTCATGCATCACTTGTGTTTGAAAACACACATGTCCATCGAAGCATAACTATATCCAGACTTTTTCTGTAAATTACACAAAAATGATAATTCAAACAACACTTTGCCTGCTTTTATGGAAGCAAAGTCGTCTATGATTTTAACCTTTCGCTCTTTCGTCCCTTCCTATTCTCACAGCTAGATCACACAACCTTCCCTGACTTATTGTTAGTCATTGAGGCCGGAGGTATAAAAAGATCAGTTTCAGTTCACTGAAAGATCGTTCGCAGCATGCAATGCATACTACCATCGTCAGCATTTATTTGCAAGCAATTCGATGAATGTCAGGACCTCAAGACGCAATAATTTTAAGTTGCACCACTTGAAACTAGCATTTTGCAATCTAGAATCTTCTCGTACAATTGCGTGCCATCTACATCTGAACTGCAGGGGAAGGTCGGGTTAGTTGACTCATTTTTTATTTTATAGCTTGTAGTCACGATGTTTTTCTTTCCGGAAAGCTTTATTTTATACAAGTTCAATCCTTTGCCTCGGCCCATGCTTTGTTTCAGTGTGATAATACGTCGGCAATTGACATTTCCGGCGTTTTACAAAAATGTTCATGAGTTGTGTCAACAATAATAGTTAAGTCACAGCAGTGACTTTAACTATTATTGCTGAGTGATGGGTGCAAGCTTGAATCATTGCAAGAAGATTGGAGCAGAACCAGGCAGGATATTCCTCAACCAGCGTGCTGCAAAGCTAGAGCCTGTAATTGTTGAGTTGCGTCAACTAACACTAAGGGATGAGTAGTTGACTCACCCTGTTGGATAGTTGACTCATTTTGTATAAATCAATGTAAAGAAAAAGTATTGTATATTAGCGAACAAAAGCCAATCGTGACGGACAAATATAATAAGTTGAGTTGAGTTGATTTTATTTGGCGATAATTAATATTCAGCTAGAAAAAAACACAAATTAGTGCAAGGACGCCAGGGCATTCAAGGAACCGGAAGGTTGTCGAGTCGATGCCCCTCAGCAGTTAAATTAGTTTTGTTACTGTCCAGTTTCAACTCGTGGTGGTGCATATATGTGGGAAG
>JGI24021J15306_10000662_pt1 | contig 28468 bp, 20 predicted proteins | sample Ectturendosymbi1_FD_15306 | JGI IMG/M metagenome (IMG submission 15306) | reverse complement strand
ATGCCCCCCCAAATCTTTAGAAAATATGGTCATTTTGTGCTTTGAGAGGCGTTTTTCCGAACAAAATAGTGTTATTCGCCTAAAATCAAACATTTTGGCCCCTCACAAATTTTTTGACCCCCCAAAATATCTGGGCTGGCTACGCCACTGGTTCTTAAGCTTTTTCTACCGCGCCTCCCCTAAGTAACTGTCCTGTGTTTCAAGCCTCCATGGCTTCAAATACGCTGTAAAAACAAGTGTATTTATTGGTAAATTCTTTGATCAAACTTTCTATCTTGTAAGGTGCGTAAGGGCTTGTGCACTCCTTGGACTTTATTGACGCTCCCCTGGGAGGCGCCGCCCGGTTAAGAACCACTGATCTAACCAATTTTGCTTTTAAGTTTGGTTCTTCATGATTCCGTTTTTTCGTAATTTTGAAAGACAACTTTGCGTTGATACTGTAGCCTTGGAAAGCTAGCTGTAGATACGTTAATAGCATTTTCATTCCTGAAAATCTAACAGATACCCTATTTGCATAAAAACTATTTGCATCAAACACGTGACCCACAAAATATGTTCACATTTCGCATGCATCTTTTATTTCGATGTTCTAAAATATTAACGTTCTTAATTGCATAAGTGCATGCATGTGATATTAGCACCAAATGATCACGTCATCCCAAGCAAATATTTCTGTTTTCATGGTAAACCTCTTTCAACAAATTCAAACTTTAGCAAAGGCTAGCGCGTGCCAAACAAGATTTTCCAAATAGCATAGGGAATTTTTGAGTAATATCAAACAAAAAAACGAAGCAAAAATGATTGTGAACGTTTTACGAAGCTTCCGGAAGCAAATGTCTTCGAGACAAAAAATTGGACATGATATATGTCCTTCGTTAGTTAATAGAATAAAATCGGTGCAGAAAAACTGCTGAAGAACTTCAGAAGTTTGCGCATAACTGCAAAATTGATGATTTTACATTCGGTTGATATGATTGGTTTGAACAAAATTGCTGTTTAAATTGCCCGTTCTTTGCTAACGTTGCTAGGATACGCATCCCACTACCACACCCTGCATGTTTTGCCATCATTAGGATACATATCATCAGACCCTTTGACACAGTTGAAAGCTTCTCCGAATTCGGGAAAGTTCATTGATGGCACAACAACCCTGCAATAAAAGATTTATTTTTGTAAAAATGCCACGGTTATTTCTGTGTTTTAAATCAATAAACAGCATTTGAGTATGGCTTGATGTTTCCACATGATCAAAAATCTTTCGCAATCGCTTAAAAAAATGTAGGGAAACGATTGATTCTTTTTTGCTATATAATTCTTTAATCCTATTACCTGAATTCTCCTGGACTGTGCGGATCCGTTGCAAGAAGCCTCACAGCATACTCAGGAGTGTACTTGCTGCACCAAACCTACAAATTGTTTCCGTTAACTTTTCCATCCACATAAGTGGCGAAGATGCAAGCAATATGAAGAAAATTTATGTTAGGGTAAACAACATCTGAGTTCTACCAATAACAGACGAATTCAAAACAACAAAGGCAATTTCACAAGTAAAAACGTGCGATGTGCGATAAATCTATTTGGGGAAGATTTAAAAAATTTGAAAAAAAACGTATTTTTTTGAAAAGGATTTTCATAAATAATCGTTTTATTAAGAATGGCACTTCAAAACAATTGTTAGCAAAATTATTCAGGAGGCTACTGTGTGTGCATTTTTAAGTTACCACTGTGTGAAAGAGCCAGCACTTGATAGTGAATCCATTTATACACACAAACCAATGCGCTTAAGACTAATGTAGTTAGTTTCGCTGAAAACTGAAGGTGCGCATGGAAGATGTGCATTGGGTGAAGCGATGTCAAAAATACTTGTCTTATACAAACTTTCCTGACACTGCCTGCCTTTGGCTGTTTGCATGTTTGTTTTTGCCTGGTACTGAGGCGTTTCTGATCTAGGTTGAAAAGTACAAGCATCTGTTCGTGTTTTTTCAGCAAATTTAAACCTCTTATTTTTTTCACTGAAGCTTTGCTAGTTTAGCCTTTATTGGCAGTTCCAATAATTACCAAATTACACTTTTGACACATACGTGTTGACAGGGGTCAAAGGGGACATGCCTTCCCCAAATTTCTAGCATACCTTGTCGTTTTGTTTTTCGAGAGGCGGTGTCCCAAACCAAATAGTGTTGCTCGCTTAGTCGAAATATTTGACCCCTCCCAAATTTTTGGGCTAGCTACGCTACTGTTTCGACAACACAGCAAACACTTTTTTTGTTTAGGAGACGCCAGGATTTCAGTAAATAGTACTTCAATCACGCTCTACCGGCGTTAAAACATAAAAAAATATTTCATCGAAACGTTGGCCAGTTTTTTAACTTTTTTTATGTTTCACCGCCATTACACCTGATGAAAGTACTGTTTATAGCAAACACGTGTTTTCAGCCTGAGATATTCTTTTTACACCTATAACGTTGGAATGCAGCCTTCCGGTTATTTACAACCCACGATAAACGATTTACCCTCTTTTGGCGCAATGGTGCAACAATCAGTTGACGTGGATCCGTCCCAGAGCGTACTACCTACGGGTATACGAAGATATGTCTCGCATAAATTCCTGAATTTCTGCTGAATGAATGCATGCTCTCATAAATTTTCTTTTATTCTGTCAGTGTCTGCCCGACGAAAAGGTTTGGAGCTTAATGCAACCCAGATACATAGGCGCTTTATGACTCGAATTTGCTTATACAAAAAGTTATTGGAAATCCGTGATGTTACAACCTGATTCTGTCACTTGAATTTCAGGGTTGCATGTTTTTCAAATGATAGGGAAGGATTTGTAAAACACAAGAGGTGTCTCGCCCCTTCCTTGCCTGCGGTCCAGAAAAACCACAGGATGTTCCAGAAAATACAGCCGTTTTTGCTTAAGTAGCCTTTTGTATCGAAAAAAATCATTTTCACGTTTTCCTGGGCCTGTCTTACAGACATGTATGTTTTGTGTGGTGTAGCTTTTTCCTAGCACACCACCATTTTACCAGCACAGCCCAATAGCTATAATAATGTGCTCGATCCAAGCTCCCTGGCACTGTGCTACTCTCACACTGAAGTTTCTTATGACTCTTTCCAATATCTCAAGGGGAATTCTCCTGATCTTCTTTCGAAGGCTATTCTTCATAGCATCAGTAGTTTGGGGAATGTTAGCATAGAACCTGCCTTTTAGGTACCCTCACAGAAAATTGCTCAAAGGGGATAGGTCTCGAGAATATGCTGTCCAAGGGTAGTCCGTACGACGGGAGATGAACCTGTTTCCAGGGAAGTAATGATGGAGGTATTCGAGTGAAACGATTCGGCGTTGCTCCATTTTGCTTTAAATCACAGTATCCCTGTCCACTCCTCGCTTCCATCTCAGTGACTGCATAAATTTTCTTCTCATTACCTGTAGTTCAATGCACCGCTCTGTGTTCACAGTTGCCGAAGGTGCATCAACATCCTCAAACCAGTATAGCCCGATAATGCCATTACGACCCAACGCGCACCAAGCAGTTACTTTCTCCACACAAAGTGAGCGATACTGATGCTCTTGAGGCGGAGTCTGAGGCCAAAAGCACGAATTCTGTGCGTTCACGTGACCACTACGATCGAAATTTGCCTTGTCTTTGAAAATACTGAAATCCAAGAAATCAGGACGGTCTTCGGTTTGCCGATTGACGTCAGCATTACTGAACCGTGGCCGGTCACTGCGACATTCAATGTTACCCTGTACACTTCCCGTCTCCCTGAACTTGTCCAGGAGACGGTTTATTGTGAGTTTGGTTGGAGGAATTTGGCTGGAAAGTCATTCCAAAATTGTCGTTGAGTGTAGACAACTGATTTTGTCGCGAAATGGCCTATACAGTCTTGATGCTCTCCTGCACGGAATATCTTGGTGCTTAATCCACTGAAGCTGGGAAATAAACCTTTGGAGCTCTGACTATGATTTACCTAGATAACAGAAGCCTGGGATGATTTGATATGAAATTATAGCGATATTAAAATGGATACATCTTTTTGAACCACCCTGTAAATGCCAGAAGATGTCAGTAGACACTAACTAAAGATAGCAGCAACACGTGTATGTCCAGAAGGCAAGGTTCGATTCTCGCGCAAGTCACACAGACGATTTGAAAAACGGTATTTTCGGCCTTTCCAGCCTGCTTCACATTAAAGCACTGGTTCTCAACCACGGTGCAGCGATACCCTGGGTTTCCATTTGCAATACACGGAAGTTCCGTGAGATGTTGGTATTTTGTTTTTATCATACGTGTACTTTTTAGTCATTATCTTAGAAAACGTGTCAGAAGAGTTTTTCTCAAAAAGGTCTCATCACATATATTCTCTATAGCAGTGGTTTTCAATCAGAGCCATTCGGCTAAGGGAGGAATCCAATCTTGAAAAATAAAGCGAAATTGTTGTGAGTTCATCACTGTGGTGTGCCGCTAAGTATTTCTCTTTTGTGTAGGACGCCGCAAGTCTAAAACGTTTGGCAGCCACCACTGCGTCAGAAGGTGCTGGCGCAAGTACGTTTCACGTGCGCTCATGCCAATGACGTGAAATCACGAGATGCGGGATTAACAACGAACTTTGCGGCATGGCCTACTACGCTAGTCAGTGAAGATGGGCAACTGCAGGCCACTTATGGTACTCCACAAAAAGGGCACAAAGCGAGCATACGTTGATTTAAGCCATTTTGCTCTCGCGTTTTGTTAATTGTCATTCTAATTCAATAATGATGAAGCATCACTGAAAGAAATGTAAAGCTGCTGCATGCAAAGTTTTAAAAAACAGTATATATATTTTCACAGCAAGAATTTTAAAGGATGTTTCTATATGAGTACATGTATGCCATATTCAAGATGCTGTAGAAGCTGCTGCGAAAATGTACACTCTTTAACCTTCTGTCTCTGTTTCAAGATTCATGGGTTTAAATTTTGAAAGGACAGCCAGGAAACCTCGCTCAGCGGAAATGACATCATAAAAACGCAGTTGCGCTTCAGCTTTGACAAAATTCCGGAAGTAGAAATGCACGAACACAACAAGTAACAAACGCCTTTTTTGAATACCATTACATGAGAGATTATGCTTTCGTAGCATCACCATTTTTGATTGCCATGAATTTTAGGTTCATTGCGGTCATTACCAATGCTCGATACCTGAGCGTATCCAATGAACAAAAGTTGGTCCTGTGTAAAGTTGCTTAGACCCGGCAACCTCAAATCCCCCAGTGGATTGTTTTCCTGCCATTTCTTGTACGCCTGAGTAAAAATAAAACGTTTTCGAAATGGCTTTGTGTGAAATTGGCTTGAAATAAAATACAGTATGAATAGAGTTGCCAGATGCCTTTTGTAAAAATATCGGCCATTTTGATTTGTCAACAGTGCCAGGTTTAAGCCGTGTCGTATTTCGTAAGCGGTACAGCGAAAACAGAGAGACAATCAATATTGTTAAGCCACAATTAATAATTTGCCTGTATTTTGGCTGGCTCAATACATTTCAGTGTGTGCGTGACGCGAAAATCGTCAACAGAATCAAATAATCGTCAACAGCAGCACCAAGGATTGCGTCAACAGCAGCAAATAAACTTCGCTGAAAGAGCTGTCCCGACAAAATTCACTGCTAGACAACTAGACTCATTCTAGTTTGAGAAATTCGGCGTTAGTTCTTTTTGAAGTTACGGCAAATTATTTATTTTCAAAATACCGGCTTCATGCACTGATTTTCGAAATACCTGCCTTTTACCCGCCTCTGCTAAATTAGCAGCAAAATACCGGCCAGGACGGTGAAATACCGGCTATCTGGCAACCCTAAGTATGAATTGGTCAACAATGTATACTTTAGGCTAAAACTTACATTATAGGTCTCCCTCAGACCACCATTGTCTGCAATATTTTCACCCAAAGTTAACTGTCCGTTGATCTGAAAAAGTCATGAAATGGAACTTAGTTACAAAATGTTGCCAACAAATCGAAGTTAATCACAACCGCAGTTACGTTTACTTGAGAAAGAATGTCACTGTAACTTCAACTGGGGCGAATAGAAAAGGAATATCGACAAGACGAAAATTGCGGCATATTTACTGGACTGTCCTCGCTATGAGTGGAAGATTGCTTTAATTCTGTCACAGCAAACACGTAATAACAAAGTTTAATCTGTCGATGTGTGCATTTTCTTGAGGAAAATCTGATACGTTTTTATTTTAATGAAGCACATAAATGAGATGCCTTCTTTTGCCACACTTTCAAGTGAATCACTTACTCAACAATTTCCACAAACTAAAACACGAAGTTACTAGGAACAGTTTGTTTATTATATATCAGGGTTTTTTAAGGAAAATGTTTGGTAGCCGGTATGGACCTGTAGGGACCCAATTTCTCTGATTCTAGGGACCCGATGATAGTTTTCTCTGATTCTAGGGACCCGATTTTCAATTCTACGGACCCGAATCGGGTTCCTAAAACTCCTTAAAAAATCTGTATATGTATCTAATGTGTTTTCTATGATACAACACGCTTTTATTCATACAGCACACTCAATAACAAAGAAGTATAATATCATTAATGTTGTTAAAAATTGTCGAAGCTTTTTTGCCCAAATTTTTTGAGATTGTGCTGTAATTTCTGCCAATTCAAAACTTTTAGGGTGTGTTTGCACTCCCGGCACCCCCAGTGTCTACACAACTGCCGTGATGCGTGTAATATTTACAGTAATCCATTTAATGTAATTTGAGGAAGCATTAGAAATTCAATAACTCAGTTTTCTATTCACTAGTCACATCATATAGTGCAAAAGTCTGCACAAAACATATGTTTCGCATGCAAATTCATAAACGTTTCGACATATTTCGTAACCTGTAACGTTACGTTCAAAGGCTGACGACTCCTGGCTTAGTTATTGTGCTTTTAAACATGTGAATCAAAAGCCTTTATCTTTCTAATCAAGTGCACGTTTATTAGCTGAATGGCAAAAAAGTACAGCCTGGTATACAGCTCATATACTCTTAATGATATCTCCATTTTCCTATGACCCTTTTTTACTGGTTTGAATATTTCAAAAAGCTTTTTTAATTGTACACTTAGGGAATCGAGTATACTGCAGTGCACTTCTTTCCTGTTACTAGAGTCCATGCCAGCCAAGTACAGAAAAGCTTCTGTTTTTAATTTTAATTACAGTGTTTGGATGAACGTGTTTTGCCATTGTTGTTGTATGTTGCTTGTATGTGCAGTTGCAAAATTAATGTTGTGAGACTCATGGCGCAGTCATAAAAGATAAACAATATATACATGCCACTTATATCACATATACTGTATGTCTTCAGAGAAGGAAGCAACTTTAGGCCTACCTCAGCTAAGTCAAAGGTTTCTTGCTGACAGCAACAGCTGGAATGTAATTGGAAAACTTCAAAATTGTGAGGCAGATGCTCAAAGTTACCGAGCACGCTGGTTTCTGACAACGTTCTTTCACTTACACAGCTAGCGTACATTTTCAGTTGGGTTATTAAGAACCCAATTTTAAGTAGCAAATTTTCTAGTTTCAAGTATACGGCAACATGGTAGAGGACAACATGATATACCAACAATTGCAGACATTTTTGCAGAAATTTTGTAGGGAGAACGTTTGTCGCATAAAATGTTTCGGGAAATTTGTGGAAATTCGGGCAAAGCATCCTTTGCACCCCACAAAAATTGCCTGCTTCTACATTCATGCATTGCGGTTACTGTGTCAATTTCTTCAAGTGCGTTCACTCAAGAATAGTACCCCTGCCCACTCCAGTGGTGGAATTATACGTTTATATTATACATTCTATTTGAATAAGGACTGATTTCTATTTGAATAAGGAATGAGAATTATACATTCTATTTGAATAAGGATTGACGATGCGTAATTTTACGTGAAATCGATTTCCTATTGAAAATTTGCTGATTGATTCCTTGCTTACACCCATCGTGGAGAGTACTTACTTGAATATAGACATGTGCAAGTTTGAATCATCACAAAAATATGAAAGCAGAGTGCAGTCGACTGATTCCTCGAAAGCATACAGAAACACTAGTGCTTTTAAGTGCATACGTTTATAATGTCAAACAGCATGTCATCATCCACCAGGTGAATTAAACTTATCGAAGCAGATTTGTGTAGCTATAAGAAGCAGTTCGATGCCATTTCATATGAATATCAAGCCACAAAGCGTGCCCTAAACAATCGCCTTGCGTGCCATGGGTTGCCGACCCCTTGAGTAAATCAAAGGTGCGATTAACAAAAAATATCCGCTCTTCTAACAAATCATTTTCTTACAACCCTGTATAACGTAAAAATGAAAATATACATTATTTACATCATTGTAAAAAGTGTATATTAGTTTTGTTAGAATATTTTCAATGCACATTTCTAAAAAAGCATGCCATGTTTATGCATTTATCACTGAAGCAAAAATTAAAGGAAAAATTTGTGGCCATTTTAGTGTAGTATCGTACTTGCATTGGATATTCAATTTGCTTCTGTGGAGTAAAACATTGGCCCAAGAACAACGCAACCGAGGATGAAGAACGCTACTAAAAATGATGCAGTTCACGAATTGGTAAAATAAAAAATAAAAATGTGCAGTCCTTGCATTAACCCATCAATGACCACTACCAAAAATACAAATAATATTCTTCTGGCTTTTTAACATCGGTTTTATATTTGTCCTAACATAAAAATTTAAAAAAATCGGTTGCACTTTTTGCAGTTGCTTAGCAACAACATGTTCTATTGATGAAACAATGGTCCACTGTGGGTTCGTAGCTGCGTAATAAACGCTCATTGACGTTTATTGCTCCTTCTTTTTTGTCGCTCGGGTGAGACAACTATTTAGACGTGAAACTACCGCAAGTTTTGGTCGCTCTGATGGCTATGCACCAGCAGGCCCGTAGCCAGGTTTTAAAGTCTGCGGGGACAAAAGACATGTTTAGGGGGTAAGACTTTTGTTTCAATTATATTTTAATAACAAATTGTAACATGACAGATCGAAAGTGTTACCAGTGTGGAAGTTCCATAGTAGAAATTATTTTGTAACAATGATGTTAGCTTTTTATGCAATGTGCGGTAGTGTTGCGAGTTGGCGTAACGACTAAACAAATTACTGTATAACCGAGAATTGCAAAATTAGTTAGTTTTGTCGAGTTAAAATCACAATCACATGCATATCTACGTACGTATACTGTAACAAGAAAATTTCTGGGCACAACAAAATTTGGGTGAGTACTGCTCCCGAATGCCCCTCGTGGCTACGGGCGTTTGTACCAATTCTCCAGTGAAAAAACATTACGTTATTTACATTGGTTCTAATCATGTCAACGTAGAATTAAACTTAATGTTAAAACGATACGGTTAACAAAAAATGAAAGAAGTTGATGCAATTCAACCGTTTCGTTTTTGTTGGTATAACCAAGGAATGGGAAGTGTGGATTTACTCTACAGATTTGCTAGTCAATGTAGACCACAATTGAAATGTAGCACTGGCCCCTATTTTTGAACTTTGATAAACATTGCAGCTTGGAGATGGCATGTTACGAATGAATGCAGCCTGAAATAGGAACTACTTGAGTTTACAAAGTCAGTTGTATTTGAATTGCTAAAAACGTTCACAGCGTCTTTCTTTAGGCCCAGTGGGAAAATAATTATCAACACAAAACCTGGATTACATCACTCTGTTTAAGCAGAAAAGCAAGAACGATGTGATACATGTGGCGAAAAAAAACTACAAAATTCCATGATTGCAATGTTAGCCTACGTGAAAATGTTTTTATCTTATCACAAATAGAAACATTCATTTTTACGTTTATTCAGTCCCGTGTGCTTGTTCGCATTGACCATACTTACTTTTGTATACTTGCTATATGATTTTATCAAAGCTTTTACATCGTAAAGGATTCTCGTAAGGAGTTTAGTCTGATACCAGAGTGGAACATTGTTCCAAAAATGGAGCAAAGTTTTCACCTCAAATAATTTATTTGCAGGTAACATCAAAGACTTGTAAAATACATCATTACATTTACAAATTTTTCAACTTTCGCTAAACGTCACATTTACCACAAAGAACTTTTTGCTGCATCAGCATTATAGAGCAAATGGAGGTCACTCAAATATGAAAATATTTGACATTTTTAGGCAGCCGAGAAAAAAATTAAAATATTTTTGAAAAACAATTTTGGGTAGCAATGCTTGCATTAAATTTAACTATCACAAAAATCAAAACTGAGATGATACAATGAAGTGGAAACGAGCGTTGATCCTGTAAAGTCATGTTCCAAAAATGGAACAATCATGTTTGAAAGCCCAAGAACTGAACTCGTAATTGAATTATTCTTCAAATTATTCCCCTTGACCTAAAGCATACTTTCTAATAAATGCTGAAAGTAGATATCTAATGTTTAATGCAGAGGTTCCCAACCTGGGGTACATGTACCCCTGGGGCTACGTTTGCCTGGCCGAAGAGGTACATTTGAGGTTAGCAATAGTACTAGAAGCGAAATATATAGTTACGTATCTTTGATTTCCTATCATTGATACATAGTGAATATTATTCTCAAAAGCCGCTATATGCCTATTGTTAAATATATCTCTGATTAATCATGCTGAAATATTTTGGCATAAGAAATTTTAGGGGTACATGTTCATCTGTCGAAATGCTGAAGGGGTACATGGTCAGAGAAAGGTTGGGGAAGCTCTGGTTTAATATAAGATGTGTTGGTACAAAATAAATTGTTTGCAAGCAAAATATGCTTTCTGAGATTTGCTCTTGATCGATTAAAAGCAATAAACGAACATGTTTGGCATGTATGGCGTACTTAGCTTGTATAGTTCTTCGCAGTGAATTAAGATAATGCTACACAAAACGATATTTGTGTCCTTTTCGCGCTTATATCATAATTGGAAGCTATTCACGTTTTTCGCTATACATCACTTATCATAAATTGATGCCAAAAATTAATTTCTCTCAAACTGTTTCTTCTTTTATACTGTAAAGCTTGTGTGTCCTCACATTCATTCCGCCAGCTTCGTCCCAAGTGATGCTTGAATACTGATCAACCATGCATTGCGCTCTTTCCTCGAAGTTCGTTCGGGACGTGTCGCTCCACCAGTTGTTCAAGTTACCTTGTCCATCAAACTGGGAGCCGCTGTCGTCAAACCCGTGAGTAATCTGAAAGCATGTAAACATGAAAAAACACAAATGTAAAAATCGACGAAAGAAGAGGATGCTTTAAACTACCTACGCTTAATTGCAATTTGTTAATAAGCACGAAGAGAACTTTGCACCCACTTTACAGGCTTTGCATTTGAAGGCTTTGCAGTCTTTGCATTGAAAATTTACGGCCCTACAACAAAAACAATATTTTGAGTAGTTCATGTGAAGTTGAAGACTATTTATTCTTTCGTATTATATCTTATTTACAAGCAGAAATACTTCTAAGATGACGTAGTTTGAGTATCAAAATGGTTTTGAAAAGGAGAGCCAAAACAACTAATCGCCATAATTCACCCAAAATACGTTTCCTAACGCACTGACTTTTGTGAACATTCTAAGAATGGCTGAATTGAAATAAATCGTTTGTTTTAATTTTGACTAAGGTGCATCAGCATCAGATGAAAACAAATTTTGGGACTTTTGCGCCATAACCTAAAAGCGTGATTGCATTACGGTAAGGTGTGTATTTTTAGCTTGAACAATATAGTTGTGTTGGCAATACAGTAGTGCACACATTGTCGTAAAAATGTTTTTGAAAGTTTATTAATAGCTTTTTAGTTAAATTACTGATTTAAGAAGGACTACAGTTGAATCAGAGATTTCAGGAGAAACCAGTTATTTACGTTTACACAGTCCTATTCCTATTATAAAGAATATTAGGTTTTACACAAAAAAGGTCTTTAAAAAGGCCTAATAAGAAAAATTGCTGAAAGAAGAAATTTTTTAGAGAAACTTTCGCAAGCTGAAAAAAGACTTTACTTTAAAAAAACATACGGTAGGTTTAACCGTAGTTGTCCAGAGTGATAGAAACAGTTTTTCTGAGAATCAAGTAAATTTAACTACAATTTTTCTCCGCAACCTCGATGATATTTCTTTTATGTTTCCCCAAGAATTTATTCAGCCAGCGAACATCTACTTTCCTGAAAGCAACAAGTAAGTAAGCTTAGTTTACCTTTTCGATCAATTGAACTTAATGAAAGCCACTTGGCTAAAAGCAAAGGTGGATTAAAAGCCTCATTTCAAAATATTGTGGTGAGTCAGATTGAATTAAAGAGTATATGCTTTAAATATCATATCATTGAACGCATATACACAAACACCAGCGCAAAGCGAAAGTCGCCAAGGACTAATAAGGGAGAGTAAAAGCGCGTTGCTTACAAACTCCACTGTAAACAACCTCATGGCCGATGACCATTCCGATTCCTCCGTAGTTCATAGAGTTCGGCTGACCTGCATCGTAAAAAGGGGGTTGCAGAATTCCAGCAGGGAAAACTATCTGATTCCTGGAAGGCGAATAAAACGCATTCACAATCGCAGGACCTGTAATCCACCTGCAAAAAAGTTAGAAAAATTGAAGAGTAAATGGTAGATGGCTGCAATTCCCTGCAATAAGAGACATCACTCGTAAGGAAACATGGCAGCATTGCAACAGATGCAACTTTAGTTGGATAGCACATTGATGGTATTGCACAAAGGCTGAAACAATCCTGACATTCAATGACTGAATGAGTACAGAGAAAAGTTTTGTTACCAATACTTTGCATAAAAGTATGTTGCGTGACATTTTTAACACACATCCAATGTCAAACAGGATCCTAAATCTGAGTTATGAGCAGCACACTTTCTTACTCGGTGAAGTCAACTTGTTTTTTGATTTGACTCAAAGACTCTTTTGAACCGAAGTCGATGAGATTTTGTGCTGTTGTAAAATACTGGCCATCAGTAATTTTTGCCCCTTCATAATCATCATCCATTTTTGAGTTACTAGCGTCGACAATGTAGTCGGGATAAGCAATGACAGGAGTTATCTGGTTGGCTTTTTCTTCTGCTTTAGCTTTTGTTTGATCGTCCATCCAATCATTGCCAGGAAGAAGTTCTTTGAAAACAAGGCGTATGTCCTTGACCATCTGCTCTGTCTGTAAAACAAGCAAAGGGTAAAGTCAATCATGAAAATTTAGAGTTTCTGACACTTTGCGCTGACAGCAAATCAGGGCTCACCACTTGCTTATTCTCAGGCGGAAAAGAGTCTTGTACAAACAATGAGCCGACAGGCATGGGGAAGTAGCCGTTGGTTGTATCCGAACAGCTCTTCCACCTCGCTTCCTCACTTGAAGTGCCGGAAACAGATTCTCGATAAGGTGCATACGTTTCACGCAAATCTGCGCTCATGTAACTTATGCGATCTTTCATTACTCTCCATACCAGATAATTTTGAACAGTTCTGCACAAAAATCATTGGTTTTATATTTTCTAGCATTAACCGCTTGTACAAATGTTTGAAGAAGACCACTTTTCATCGACAAAAGGTAAGTGCACTACTTGTTTAAAACGTTGCAGCAAAGTTTTCTTTTTTATTTATTTTATTATTCATTTCTTTAGACACTTGAGCGAATACAGTCGTATTCTAGATTGCCATCCAACAGTTTTTTACAACACGAGTTGCGTATCCAACTTGTAATCTGGCTTTCTGGGATGGTAAACGACTTTACGAAAACTTGTACTAATCAAATCGATTGAGGCTTTCACATCAAGTTCGGCGTGCAGGTCATGTTTTCGTAAAAAGACAATATCATTATTTCAAACCAGGACGTAATCCTATTCAGGTGGTGAAGCTCAAAATACTGGTGTGTGCAATTTGAGTGTATCGTGTATTTTATGATAATTTTTGTAAAATCCTTTGGTAATTTCCCACAAGTTCGCTAAGACAGAGTGAAAAGCAAAAAGTCATTGTTTTTTTTCCAAACAACAACTAAAAACTCTAGGTTTGCAGCAAGCTTTCGAGGAATGAACCGAATGCGCTCTTGCTTTCATGACTTAGCGATGATTCGAACTTGACAATATCTGTGTTCAGATATAATTAGCCACCGAAAATGTGAGGCAGCCTAATCTGTCAGCAAATTATTTTAAGAGTAAATCGATTTCACGTAACTCTACGAATCCTTAGTCCTAAAATCTGCAAGCAATGCTTACGAATAAAATGCTGAAGCGCTAAAACAAGGGCAGAGAAAGCAAGCAACCTCAAAATGAACAAAACCTAAGTACAAGCTGCGTCAAGTAAGAACTGGAAAATATGCCGTTCTCAAATAATTGCTTTCACTAAAACAGAAAAATATCTGACACCAAATACAAAGCAGTAAAACCACAGCTACAGGATAACAACTACGAGCAACAGCGTGGGGAGTGCACGCAAAGCAGTCGTAGAATGCGTAAGCAGAAAGGTGGTCTTGAGATTGCGCAGTTCACAGATTTATTCGAGGGAGGACCTTCAAATGCTAAACGTTGCGAAGGCACAAAAACCGGTAAATACAAAACTACATGTGTGGTAAGAAAGGAGTTCATACGCATGGGCAAGATGGAATGGAAAAAATCACTGAACATCGCAAAGGAGTTGCTTTGGTTTTCCACGAGAATCCATGAAATAATCGGGAGAAAACTCCAAAAAAATAAACTTTTTGTCACCACAAGTTTCATTCGGGAGAAAATGACCGCAGCTTTTACCCGATGATTACGATAACACACTTAAAACTTGAGTTATCTATTGCTGATTATTGCGTTACAAAATTTAGTAGCTCCAAGTGATGATATTACGACCGATGGAGAAAAGGCTATGGATTTATGACGTTACTTTTTAATCTGTGTACGTGAAGACTAGAATAAAGTTTGGTCTTGTGTAAACGGTTTTGGCTCTACTAACCAAAATGCTCCGTAGCAGGTTGTTTAGTTTCTTTACTGCGTGAAAATACCAAGAAACAGCTGCGCAAAAGAATAATTTTTTCAATCTTTTTCAGCTAAACACCTATTGACAACTGAAATATCACTCGGAACTGCATTTAATCGACTCTGTTTCAAAAAAACTTTGACGTCGATTAAAAATTCGGCCTATTACGCTTAAACATTTTGGCTAGAGCTCACGAACAGATTGTTGAAAATATATGCCAATCCAGACTATCACGGTGCATAGCGAAATTGACAAATACGGCACCGTTTCAGACATAGGCGTGGGGAACCAAAATTTTGAGAGGGGTATAGCGTTTTGTCCAAAAAAACACGTTAATGTGAAAAAGCAAATTTTCAAATATGTTTATGATTTAACTTAATTAGCTAAAAATACATATAATGCAATTTTAATTCCATTAAACAGCAGAAACATTTCGGTTATTTTGTTAAATTGACAAAGAAGTTATTTTTGATTAAATGTACAACATCAATGCAAAAAAATTTTGTCAATGTTAGAAATGATGTTATACGCAAAGAGAGATAGTTGGAGGATTACAGCTCATCCTGGACCTCCGCCTCCAACGCCTATCGTTTCAAAGTCGGTTATACCTCATGTTGTAGTTTTGCGCAAAGCAGCAACTACGGACGGGGCGTAACATTAACCTCACTCTCGTCATCGAAATTAAGCAAGACTGTGTTTTGGGTTAAAGTTGGCGGTCTGGTAGCTATCTACTGAACTGTGAAAGTTTAGGTCTCAGTAAATTTTTTTTTGCTAGATCCACTTTGTCTGGCTTTACTGTAGAGTTTGCTTATTGGTCACTTTGTCTCTTCCCTGTCCCAACGGTTTACTAATACTTGGAAAAGGTCTCAAAAATTTCTAAGTCTACAAAACGGTAGTTTTGAATGATCCCAGATATAGACAATTTTAAACAGTTGATGCTACAAAACCGTAACAGCCTCAACATTTTTAGGCAATAAATAGCTGTTTATATAAATCACAGAAGCTGCCCGGGGTACAAAATTAGTTAACTTATGCCAACTATATAAATGCCTCATAATTTGTGAGCTCGCGTGAAGTTATATTAAGTTATAACCAGGCCCGTAACCAGCTTGGGATACCAGGAGGGGCGAAGAGTTTTCTAAGAGGGGCTCAAATTTTTGACCTGTTTCCAGTAGTTTTAAATTATGTCCAACACATTTTTCTAGGGGGGATTCGCCCCCCCTGGTTACGGGTCTGGTTATAACGCGTGATACACATATGAGAAAAGGTGGACTATTGAAAATAAACACGATTGAACCACTCACACTGCTCTCACATCAACTCGCTGACATTGCCATAAGGATCTAAACGTTCTAGTATCAACGGACAATTTCGTTACCTTCCTTTTAAAATATGACTCCGAACTACGGCTTAAAGCGTCTCACAAACAAAAAATCTTTCATTTTTTTGCTTACTCCCAATCCTCTTTGATAATTGTTGATACGTTTCGTAAGTAGTCTGGTGCATACGTCACGACTTCTGTGTCGCCAGCAACCACATACGGAACGACAGACAGAACTTTATTAGCATAAGAAATCCAATCAATCTTGTCTGTTACATTTGTGCTCATTTGGTCCAAAGTGTATTTCTTATACAGTGCAAAGCTGTCCCGTCGTTCACTGTCCGGAGCCATGTTTGCTGCGATGTCTGTTTCGAGGTTGATGATCTGAAATTAAAGCACGCGACGATCCACAAGATCAAGAATATTTTAACAGAACTCCATTGAACTGTTCACAATGTGGAAAAAAAGACAAAACTCTTGTCTTTTTTCCACTCACTATGGTTAAAGCAGTCGCGTCGATTCAGGGAGGGAGCCAATTCTCCCAACTGACCTTCCTCCTCTATTCGCCACTGAAGTATAGATAATTTAGAAAGAACTGGCTGGATGCAGGTTTTCGTAAAAGCACTACAACATTTCTAAACGAACACTTGTAACTGAGCGTAATTTTCAGAAATGTGCTTGCGCTATTCCACGAATTTTTATGAACCGATTCACACATTGCTTTTATTAGATGGACATGAATGATTTCACAGTCAATTTGCATTCAACACTCAAGAGAGAAAAGCTACCTTGTCAGCAGTGCTCGTAATCACACCTTCATCAGCAGAGTTGTTTGCCACGGCTGTCATAAAATCAATCATAAACTGTTTGTAAGCTTCCCTTGCGGTGGAGTAGTCGTCCTTTAGATAGTAATCACGATCGGGCATTCCAAGGCTTGGTTGATCAAACTGAAAAATGTTGAACCGGTAAAAACATTGCAATCTCCGAGACCTGGCTATCTAAGCCGCCACTGGTAATTCCAAAATCTATCAACAACATAGCGGTGAAGTTAATCAGAAGAAAACACAATGTTAACACCTCTGTTTGTAGCAAATAACGAGTTCATTTTGTTGATGTGCACATGTTGCTACCGCGTATGCTCTGTTTATTATTGAGTGGTACGCGTAGCTTGTGCAGCAAACTGACTACTCGTTAAAACTACTTCTTATACAGCTAACAATGTTTGCGTAGATTGCGTCATGACAGATAAGCAAAGTCGACAAATGTCATAAAAAATTATATCTACGGCATCTTCAGCGATGATTGAAAATATCATCTACCGTTTTTTGTTGTTACAGGTATATCTTTTGTAGATTGAACATACGAAAACAGTTTTGGTCCGCTGTCGCGCTGAGATTTGTAGTTTTCCTTATCATGCGCGAACATTCAAATTTTTGAAATTTCCAAGATTTGAATGAAATAGCTTCGTGTCAGTGCAGAGTTGCACAGCAGTGTATGTTCAATGCTCATGGCAGTGCACGAGGCATTGTGAATGCTGGTGAAATTTCACGTTTGTCTCGGATAAAGCATATCTCAAAGTTTTAAGAATCATAGTTATTTCTTGTGTTTTTAGAGATTCTTCAGTATTCAAAGTTGGAAACTCATTCATATATCACGAAAGTCTTATTTAATCAATTTAATCCGCTTTTTGCTCCTGCATTACATTTAGACAAATTCTTGCAATGCAAGCAAACTAAATTTACTCTTCTGTTGACAACAAAATCGCGGTGACGCAGTTTGGGATGCAACGGGCTAAAACCTCCTACCCCACTCGAAAACAGCTTTAATCTAGGTTGGTATAGTTCGTGTTCAGCGTAAAGTAATGTTTTGGTCAATGGCGTAACGAGGGAGGCAAGGGGTCACAATGCCCCGGGCGCCGAAACGTCCCAACAATGTCGCAAGTGCTTTCTTCAATACAGTATATTTACTTCCAAAAGACCTTAGGTTCGAACGTGGGTACGCCAAACTTGATTCTTGCCTTGGCCGCCATCTAACCTCGATACTCCCCTGGTTTTGGTTCACAGCAAGTGACAAGCACCTGCAAATATTTGCCAAAATTGTCATCAAGTTTTGTCTGGCATCCTTATGTATGCAAACTGTAGTAAAAAACACAAATATATAAAATAGTTTGTTCGCTGTAAGCAAATTGAAATTCTATTGTCAATATTCTTTGTGTAATAGCTAATGATGTTTCTTTCAAAAACGATAGAAAAATTAAGTGAAATTCTATAGCAGTGATTGTTTGAGTGTTATATTTGTGTGCCTTTCCCTGTAGATAATATGTTTTGAAAATATTTAAAACTTCAAAATTATGCAGAGGATCTACAAGATGAGGAGACACGATCCTGAAAACAATATGTTTTTGTGTTAGTACAGAAAATCGTGACGGAAACAACATTAGGCTTTGTGGTTGGTCATGATTGAACACACAGTAGTTCTGAACAGGGTTGGTAGAAACTTCATCAGCGCAATGGCCAAGCGAAATCTTATTAAAGGCCAAAGCTTCGTGGTCAACGTTGTTTTTACTTACTTTTATAAACAAATATTTTCTTTTTGCTTCGGAGACGCCAGGACTTCGATAAACAAACTTTAATCAGGTTCTACTGGCAGTAAAAACGTAAAAACACATTTAAAAACTTGCCAACGTTTCGATAGTTGATGCAACTATCTTCAGCAGGGCTCAAAACAAAATGCCGTGAGATTCGAGCACGGATGTTATAAAATGTATGCGCTCCAGGTGGCACCGTGCTGATAAGCCTTAGGTGGCGAGGAACATTGATTAAAAGATAAGACGGTAAAAACAGCAGAATGGCGGATCAAGCGGTGGACAGCACGAACGATATTTGGAAAAGCACATTGTAGACTATTGTAACATAAACTGGTAAATGTCGGGGAACAAGTCAGATGTTTTTTCATGCATTGTGTCTTTATCGCAAAAATGCGAGCGGATTCGACAAATCGGCGTGTGTAATAGTTTGATTCAAATTTCAAAGCACAAGACTTTTGAATTATCCCAATCTATTCAGTGGTTTAGATCAAACGTGTGCTGCGTTGAGGCACTTTTTTCGAATTGTTTGTTTTTTACGTCTGCTTCAAGTTCTTTCTGACGGGTTTCAAGGCTTACTTTGGTTTCTCCAATGTATCGTTTATTGCAGTCACGGCATGAAATAGAATAAACTACGCCTTGTCGAGACTTTATATCCACGGGGTCTTTGATGGAAGTTAGAAGGTTGCCCAGCTTTCTCACCGGTTTTGATGCGACTTGTATTTTGTGGGCCGTCAAGCATCGTTTGATTTTATCAGTGAGTCACGGGAGATAAGGTAGCATGGCTAACCCTTTTCTTTCATGTTTTTCGTTCTTTGTTTTGTTTACAGGTTTCTTTCGATAGAGCAGTCTGGGAAACCGTTTTGTTTAGAGTTGATCTGACGAGGTCGATCTCTTCCTTTCTTTCATTTTCTTGGTCACAGAGTTTGTCAGCGCGTTGTAGCAGCGTGGTGAGTGTTCAGTGCTGCGCATTTATGTGTAAGAGGATGCTCTGAGCGAAAATGCAGGTGTTGGTTTCTGGCCATGCTCCAGTCGTCGTATCCAGAAAAGCGACTGAGTCCAGTCGTCGTATCCAGAAAAGCGACTGATTCTTTTCTTTTTCCATAGTAAAATTGATTGAGTTCTCAACTGCATTGATATGATTAAAGAGATCTGTAAGCTTGATTTGTTTAAGAAGAACAAAGATGTCATCGATGTATCGTTTCCAAAGCTTCGGGCCAGATATAAAAGCGTTTAGTGCCCGAGTTTCTACGTCTTCCATTACCATGTTCGCAATTACAGCTGATACTGGGGAGCCCACTGCTGTACCGAAAATCTGCTGGTAGTTATTTCCACAGAAATGCAGGTGCGTCACATTTAAGCAGATTTTCATGCGTTGGTAGATGTCGTTGATTGATCACTTGGTGTGGCTTGATATATCTGATATATCCAAAACTCCAGTCTGTGAAGAACGACATCAACTGCCAATTCTAGAGGGATTTTTGTAAATAGCGCAACCACGTGGAACGAAGCCATACTTTCATCCTGGTTGATACTTAAATTGCGAAGCTATCGAATCGCTAGCAAGTTTTCAACGTGTTTTTATGTTTTTACCGCCAATAGCGCCTGATTGAAGTTTTGCTTAACAAATATTTTCGTTAATACAATTTAGGAAGCTGTGTTTTTAGCAATATTGCCTGACTCACTATACAATTTAGCAGTATTGCCTGACTCACTGTACAATTTAGCAATATTGCCTGACTGACCAGATTTTGATTTCTAACTTCAATTTAGGCTAATAGTGTACTCCGCGACTTCATTGTCGTTAGGCCAAACAACTTTTATCCAATATTTCTATATATGTTTCATACTGTAAAGTGTGCATCAATTGGCGGCTGGATAGATCAGCAATCACATATGAAAATCCACTTATGTAAACACAAAAACTAACGCATACAACTAATACTAAACTCGAAGCTTTGCGTATTATGAATCTGCAGAGCAAATCTTGTTAGGTACATGTGTTGAAACAAAAGCAACCAATTTTTGACCTAAAACTTAAAATTTTGACTTTAATCGGTTTCCTGCATTTGCAACTGAAATGCGGAAATACAAAGTATATACAGTGTTACAAATCAAACCAAAAAATTAAAAATCTTTTGCTGTTGAAATGAAACGGAAATAAAAAATGTGAAAGATCCAACAAAAGTAGAGATAACAAACTGCAAAACAAATCATTCCAAAAGCACAAGAGAAATCTCTAGTGTCAGCATACATCCTGAAGTCACTGAGAAGATTCTGAATTGTATTTTAACATCAAATACTACCACGCCTAGCCTAATTAATATTCAATAATCCAGTGGTAAATAAAGCAACATTATTTCGTCAGAAGTCGCAAAAAAATCAAAATTCTCTCAGAACTGCATCTAAACTTGAAAAAGCGTATCAATGTCCGTTGTTGTAAGGTGGTCGATTCGTTTTCCGGCCGTTTCAATGTCCACACCACAGTTAGTATCTGATGAAACATTTACTGACCTATGCAGTACGTAAGCCATACAGCACCATGTACACATTTTGTCAGGCAGATATGACTAATTATGTGGAAAAAACAACATAGATCGCTCTTGAATGTAAGCTGTACAAAATGATGAAAAAAATAACTACAAGCCACAGCTTATCATCGAATAAATACGTGTTGTATGTAAACGTTATACAATCATTTTGTGCTGCTTTCACTTGCAGTAACAGTGGCGTAATAAGGGGGACTGGGACTCCGGGCCCAGGGCGGCACCTTCAGGGGGACGGAAATTTGTTGATTAAAATAAATTTTTGAAAGTAGTTTAAAATTTCTAGCTCTTATTTATTATTTTCAATAAATTATTTGAAGTTTTAAAGTTCTAACTTTTCCTTTTTTGTGTTTAGAAGCCGTAGGCTGGTAGTCTGAACAACTAGGAAATGCTCTTCGCCCACGACGTGACAAACGTTACTTTTATTTTTTAAACCTCTCCAAACACAAAACCTGTGGGGACATAGCATATTGTACCCCCGCCTGAAAAACTAACTGCGACCATGTTTATGTGTGGTTTTGAGGTTAGGTGAGGCGCGAGCAGTGGCATGCAGAGGTCTGGTGATGCCCGGGGCGACTGCTTGAGTGGATGCCCCCATCCAAATTCTAGTATTGAATAGTGCCGTATGGTGGTCATTGTTATTGAATATACGCTGTTTGTGACGTCACAACATGACGTCATATTCACGTTTGCACACCAACGTTTCAGCAAAGTTTGTTGACACAACATTCATATTCAGGGAGCCCGGAGTAGCGGCAGGGGAGCAGTAAAAGAGTTGAGAGTCATGGAAACTTATAGAAAATAAAAAATCGTTATCAATTGTGTTTCTTTCTGTTCATCAACAATGTTGACCTCAAAAATAATAATGCCTCCATTCTCTGGCTTTCCTGTGCATATTATTCTACACGCACTCTCTTGACTCGTTTTTGCAGGCTACAACGTGTCACTGTACTGAACATAAATTATCACCGGTCTCCTAAAACAGAGCAATTCATAACTGCAAAAACATCCGGCAACGCGGTAAAACAGGGGAGTGGAAACACTCAGTGGTACATCAGCGCAGTTCACAACTGCAAAAATACAAGGCTGCGCGAGTATCTCGTCGAATAGCAGTCGAAGGTATGCGGCAGGGGTGGCCGACACCCAGGGTTGACAATTTGAAACATGTAAACTACACAAGAATTGAGAATGCGCAGAAAGTACGCAAGAAAAATTTTCGTTTTCATTATGTGGCTGTTATATGTACAATCACCAAGGGGAGAGAACAGATACGGGCTTGTGTGAGCTGTTGTGATCAATCCGCCTGAACTGCCAATTAGCTCGAATCGAAGCACATATTACAAGCACAGGTGTGCAACTATGTTAGCACAAAGAACGAAACGGTAAACTGGTGATTCATCATAAAATTAGTTAAATCAAGCAAGTTCAAATGGGACAGTTTTGACATTTGGCTCACAAAATCAATTAAATGTCTATAATTATCTCTAGAGTTGATGTAATTAAACCCAATCATAAAAAGCACTCGTTTTTTTGAAAAAGCCCACTTAAAAAAGTCAATAAACCCATCAAACACTCCACTCTTTTCTTTTCCTTTGAAAAATGTACTATGACTTAAAAAGTAAAAGAAGCAGTACACACGTACAGTTAACAGTAAATTTTTTTAATGAAACAAAACGAACAGCAACGAAATTTGAAGGACTTGAATAAAAGAGAAGAATATTTCGAATAGTTTGAGTAAATTTTACTGGATATCTTCTTCAGCTCTGTAAAATCGCTATATTTTAATCAATTCTGCCTTCTCTGTTTCTGACATTGGGCCGTACCAAATGTTGAAAAAATACGCTATATAGATGCTGAACTAGCAGCGCATGTGCGTAAACTTGACGTGAAACTGCAGAGTTTGTGTGGGAGCGGCTTTTCTCAGTTTGCTCTGAGCTTGCTCGCAAGGTCTTACCACTTTGAAGTGAACTGACAAACAACACTTTGCGAAAAGATGGGGTACATTTCTTTAACCTCAAATTTGAATGCCATAATAGCTATAAAAATTTATTAGTGTATAATTCTGAAAATGGCGATATTGCATGATGCAATAAAAACAACTCAGAATGGGGTTTTTCTGTTTTTTTTTAAAGACAAAAAAATATTTCTTTTCAAAAAACCCAAAACACCCGGATTAAAAAAAACGTGTGGGTTGTTTTAACCCTGCTCAGGTAACCTCTAACCACAAACACTTTTGTTCTCCTTGCCCAAAATGGGCAGATTTTGTTTATTCGCTTATACTGGACTAACTGACAGGTTTAGACACGCGCGGGGTTTATTTTACAAGTTAGCAAGTCTTCTCAAGCTCATCCGATCAGAAAAAAACAACGTGTTCATTTTGCAAAACTTTTTATATGATGAAGAACAAAAGCAATTCAAATTGAAATATGAAAACTATAAATGAGTGGAGTTTTGTCAATTTTTACAATGTCAAGGCATCAACAGGGAAAAAAAACTCACACTAACCGTATCGTCGGGTGATTTTCACCTAGGGGCTACGTGACCATCACTCCTGCCTAGGTAGAAATCACCCGAGGTAAGTATTCCAGGGGTGTGAGTAATCGTTACAGAAAACTTGAAAGTGATCAATGCAGACAAGTGCTTCCCATCGTTGGCAGCAGGCACGTGAACCTCATTTTGTTCTGTTTTGATGGTGGACAAGTTCCACAGCGTTGTCTGATCTCAAAGTTCATGACCTCAACAAAATACTTTGGCCTTTTACCGCAAGTGCACGCACAACAAGAGCAAGCCCTTTTTGGTTAAGCCAAATCTAGAAACTTCAATTCGGAACAGAGAAGCACAAGGTTCATCATCCTCGACAAAATGGTTTGACCTTTCACCACAAGTGCACACACAACAAGGTGCCCTTTCTGGCTCCAATTTCTTTCCTCTGACGGAGAAGGCGTCACACATTCTCCTGCCTGTTTCTCAATGAAAACAACGACCTGAGCAGGAGCAATTCGCGCCAAATTGATCTGCGTCGTCAGTGCTTGCACTCGTGTGACCTACTCCCGTGCTGGCTACAACAAAACTTGTGGAGATTTCGATAGGACTGCCCGCAAGAGCGTCTAAATAAACAAATGCAGCTACTGAAAGAACCAGCTTTCTACGTGAACGTTAACTAATTTTTAATTTAAGAAGAAGAACCGTTTGCCCAAATTGGGCAGAGGTTACCAGAGCAGGGTTATAAAAAACGGATTTAAAAAAACAGCTTGGTTGTTTCTTAAAAAAACTGGATTTTCTCAACCCTGATTGTCTTTCAATCATTTTTTGTTATTTTCGCTTGATCGCACGATCTGGAATAAGTCACGTCACTATCAGTTTGATTAGGTGTGCGCTGCACACCTAGAATATAGGTCTCTGGCAATGAAGAATCTGAGAAATATTGGCATTTGAAGACGTAAAAATTAGTGTTGACAACAAAGAAAGTTTCGAAAAATTAAATCCATGCATCATGTGTTAGTAGACTTACAATGAAAATTAATCTAGTTACAGCTTTCAAATTTTTGTAATTTCACTCTTTGGATGCCCCCTACCTTGGATGCCCCCTGCCTTGGATGCCCCCTGCCTTGGATGCCCCGGTCCGGGAAGAATTTATTACCGAGCAGCGGATTTCTGATTATTTATGAGCTGCAATAAATTTCCATCACCAAACATTTATCCTTATTTCATTGAGGGCCGGTCCACTAAATAATCGCAGGCTAAAACTGGTCCGCAGTGAAAAAAGTTTACCGACCCCTGCTCTGAAGCACGGGTTTGTCAGAGCCATTTGAAGATCCCCATGCAACATACCCGCTTGTTTCACTCTCTCGAGTCTGCTCACAATAACCGCTGATTCGAGCTGCAGGGGTTTCCGGAGGATGTAATCTTAGTTTTTTAAGTTTTAGAGCGTCATAAAGGACTGATTGAAGGCAGACTCACGAATACATGAAAGAGGACAGACGGAAGAACGCATACAGAAAACTGAAAACATGATTTTATACAAAGTTAGGCCTACTAGACAAAAGCAAAACTCCAAAACATTTTTTTGATATAAAACCTTGCAAAACTTAACAGAAAATAAAAATACGACGTTTTAATGCTTTCCCTGCAATTGTTTAACGCCAAAGACAAAGCTTTTATCTTTGCTGCGGAAAATATATCGATTATTTCGTCAAAAAACTGATATAATGTGTTAACCTAGGAAATATCTAAGGTCAGTGACGGCTCCGTAAAGAAGTTTCAGGTTAGCACGTTTGTGACCTGAATTTCGACAATCATGTCCGTGGTGATGCATCAGTTTAAAGGCCGAATTAATATAAAACACATAAAGCAACAACTGAAAATTTCCCAGTTATAACTAATATGCTCAAAGCTGCTGCCCAGTTATAAATAGAGTATTGCAAACTTGTCAGCGTTTATTTAAACATCCCCAAAATTAAAACCAACATAACTACCTTCACAAACCACATCAAGCCCATTTAAACAGGAAATTACAAATTTTCCTAAATAGCAGATCTATTGTCGTAGAAGCTAACAACACACTGTAAGTTTCATCGCCAGTGCCGTGCAGAGGAGAGGGGTGAACGGGGCGATGTCCCCGAGCATCCAAGACGGAAACCGAAAGAGTGCAATTACAAAAATTTAATTTTTTTAAAATGCTGTGACTACATGATCCATCGTATTGTAAGTTTACTAACACATACTTCATGGATCTGATGGAAACGTGCCTAAGACGGGCATGCAATTCTATGTTAAATGACCTGAGAGAGAGTTGAAGCACTACCATCGTTATCTTAAGGCTTTACAGCTCCATCCTTCGTTCATCCTGTAATAGGCTGGCCCACTTCTGCTAGCCTATTTTTAATCTGCCACTTGTAGCCTTCAAATCATCGATCGAATCTCTCCAGAGCCTGGGTTCTTAAACTGTGGGCGTGAAAGCTTCGCAAGGGGGGTGCGAATATGGCGGCAACATGCTCTTGAAAAGATTAAGGCATTGTTTTTATCATTCGTAAATTCGTTTTCATATCACTATAATTTCCATAATCAAAACAAAGCGGACAGCTCATTGAACAAACACCAAGAAGTCTTAAACTTGCTTGTTTAAAGTTGGATCTGCTAGTAAAGAACGCTTTGTGTTTCGATGGTGTCTTGTCTGCTTAGTTTCATTTTTAGTAGCAATGCGAAGTTTTTCACAGGACTGTATCACGCATGATGATTTGACGACAGATTCTTCCCTTTCAATTGTTGTAAAAAAGATCAAAATAATAGAGTGAATGTTTCAGAAAGAAAATCGTTCGGAGATGCTAAAATGGTTTCGGCGATATGTAAGTTACGTTGAAAACCGTAATTATTTTTTTGAACAGAGCGCCAACGTTGTTTCTGAAACGTGCTTCATGTCTTTTTCGCCAAAATTGCCATGCAAAACTCTGTGCCCTTGCACGTACGTTTTACAGGTTCAAGCCTCTTCCTATTGTTGCATAACGTGGTACGAGACTCGGACAACTTTTTCGTCTTCTTAATTCTCACTTGAGGTGAAACTTTTTGGTGTAATCCTTTTGCCCATGGCAAAGGTCTGGGCAGGTAGTTTTGCTATTACGGTATTTCTCACATTTCTCAAAAACAAAATTCGGCAGGGGGTGCACACAATTAAGTATTCGCCCAGGGAATAATCAGACCTTTGCACCAGACCCATAGCCACGGGGTGCATTCGGGGGCAGTCCCTCCCAATTTATTTTGTTCCCCTCCAAATTTTTTGTACCCCCCTGAATTTTAGTGTATATAGAAAACTTTTTTTAAAACAAATAATAATAACAAAAGTCTTATCCCTCTAAAAACGTATTCCCCCCCCTGCTTTGCAGACCCTGTTCATCGCTGCTCTACAAACAGGCTCAGTAGCATACTGCATACACTGTGAACGCTAGACTCCCGCCCGTTGTGATGCAGCTATAACAGACGAGCGAAATCAGAAAGTTCGCAACCCGGGCTATCTGAGAGCATTGCGACGCAGCCGTGAGTTATGCCGCATGCTGCTGGCATTGGAGACAGAAGTTCCGCCTTAAAATGTCACCAAGGTTCGTAACCGCTCGCTTTGCAAGTCTTGGTGATCTTGGTGAGACTTCGTAACTGGGTACCAACTGCTGGCATTCGACATTTTGTAAACTGAAATTATTAGTATCCACTGACATTTGACTTTTCGTCATTGCTACTCAGTATTCCAATCTCAATTGGTGATCCCAAAATGCTGTGCCCGGGTCAGATGTCCCCTCTTGCCTCCCTAGTTACTCCCTTGGAGCTATAGCAATCTTACACGGCTTTTATTTTAGATATAATCATCTCTTGCATTTCGGTAGAATTCCAGCAAATTAAAGCACCTGCATAATGTTCTGCGTCGAGTCCATGTCATCTGCACCGACCCGGGACGCGATAATGGCGTATGTTTCATAATGCGCTCGGATTCGTCCTAAAGTATCTTCAAAATTGAATGCAGCGCCATCGAATGAATCGCCCAGTGCAGGCCATCCTCCCAAATCATCAATCAAAGCCTTCAAAGGCTTCACACCAAGACGGTCGATGGTGTCTGCACAGATAAAATTAAATGTGAAATATAGAGCTTCACCTCAATGAAAGTATCATCCACAAACCCATAAACGCATGAGAAACATGTTGATGCTGATCTCGCTTATTGAAGTTAATTGTGCAAACAATGGAGACGAGCAAGATTAGATTTCTTTTGTAGGGAAAGAAAATTGTTCTTTCCTCACTTCGACTCACCTGTGTCCATGCACTCGCTGTAAAAAGTTTTTGCTTTTTTAACTGAGTCTCTATCATGTGTTGCATTGGCTTCCAGAACACCTTGAGAAAAAAATGATGTACATTAGAGATGTGTCTCTATTCTGTGATATCAGTAAAGTTTTGAGCAAAAATGTTTTGAACTCGAGGTGATAGTGTTGCGATCGGAAATCCCGAGCGGCATATGCGCAAAGCTTCGCACTGTGGCAGCAAGCAACAATAGAGATCACCCGACGAGATC
>JGI24021J15306_10000660_pt1 | contig 28494 bp, 27 predicted proteins | sample Ectturendosymbi1_FD_15306 | JGI IMG/M metagenome (IMG submission 15306) | reverse complement strand
CTGAACTGTGGATGGGGCCGTAAGGGCCGGTGGGGGTGTGTTGCTGTATCGAGTGGAGACGCTGAAACGCCACTGAATGAGGCATGTAAGCCCCCATCATGTCAGCGGGTTCGGACATCAGGCGCTGGCGTCGATTGGACAGAGGCCTTTGCAGGTTGAGAGAGTTCGGGCGAGGTTGACGAGTAATTGCAGAAACCGGCTGCGGAATAAAGGAAACCATGTTACTTCAGGGCTCAGGAACGTTTTTGCGTAAGCACATGTCAGAAAATATAGCCTTATACAATGATATTCGTCAAAAACGTACGGCGTTTTGTTGGGCATTTCTTGGTAAGAAGGATTCAAAGGAAACGTACCTGCTCCAAGTCGGTCCTAAGCGAATTGCGAGGACTTTCTCCTTTGCCACTGTCGTCTGAATCAATTCGCTGCCGCACAACAGGGTGGATTATTTGCAAACGTCTCCCGTCGCCGTTAAAGCAGCCCACGGTCTCCATGTTGCGGAGGGTCGTTTCGAAGTCGCGAATGGCCATGTCCGAGTCGCACATGATCTCGTTCGTTTGCAAGCTTGCCTGCTCGCGCCGACGGCGCATCTTCGCTGACGCCGTTTGCGGCACTTCGGCGCCATCGACGGACGTTTGCTGGACTGGTCCGGAGGAGGACGACGGAGAGCTCCCGCCGGACGACTTGGAGGAGTGAGACGTCTTCTCGGACTGGTAGCGTAAGGTTGGTGCTTGCGAAAAGCTCACCGACGCTGTATCGCCTGTACACAAGTAACAGATGTTTTGAAATTATATATTTTTGTAATTATCTTTTTTTTTAATAAAACAGACGATTTGAAATTATTCCTGAAGAACTGCTTATGCAGCTGCACAGGTGTAGGCACAAGAAATTCAATACTTTTCAAACCATTGTACAACAAGATTGTTCAAAATCATTGTACAATCTNTATAGATTGTAAATATTAGTACCACTCCACCATGTTATTCGCCACGAAAAATTAACGCAAGTCATGAACAACGATGCGTTTCCGTTTACACACCTGTACGAAGCTCGACCGGTTCGTAGGACTCATTGCTGATGCTGTTGCAAAGGAGCGGCTGGTGCACAGACAGCCGCTGGCTGGAGCGCGAGAACACGCTGTCCTTGCGTTGACTGACGTAGCCACTCGAGCTGCAAGTGCTGTTTTGGCGCGACGACGACTGGCGAAGCTTCTGCGCGCGCTCTTTCTCCTTCTGCAGCGTCGGCGCTTCAGTGTAATTATTCTGCGCTCGCGACACGCTGCTGCGATGATCGAATTTGTTCGCGACTTGAGGGGTAGGGGCTTGGGACGCCGATTTCGGTGCCTGGCAGAGCCATGCTAGGCACCCACGGTACGTTTGCCGCGCTTTACGCTTCAGTGATTTTTCCTGCTCTTCCACAGCGACGCGATGCATCTCGCGTTGTTTCTTTTCGAAATCGTCCGACTTGTCCTCCTTCTGACCGGAAGAGCATAAGTTGTTCTTGCGGTACTGCATCACCAGGATGGTCAAAACGACCGTGAAAGCGAAAGTCAGGCCCATGGCAATCCCCAGCACAGACAGTGGCACCATCTTCTGAGACCCGGTCCCTGCCAAAGCAAGGCTTTGTATGGTGGTAGTTTGTTCAGTGGTAGTGGTAGGTTTGATTGAGTTGGCAGAGGTGGTGGTGGCGGCGATCGGAGGGACAACAGCTGCTTGTTGGGTTTCACAATCGGGGTACAGCTCCGGTTCGTTGACTGCCCGCGCAACACTCTGTTCGAGGCCCAACTGGTGCGGAAAGTCAAAACTGACGCAAGACTTCCCGTTCCAACCGCAATATGGATCGCCAGACCCGATGCATTTGCTGCACGAAAAAAATAAGTTCTAGTTATGCACAAAAAAACGCGGTCAGTTTTACACTGCAACTCACGGCTTGTCAGCAAACACTAGATTGCATTTGAAAGATCGCCTCACCTTCTGCACTTGTAGATGGAGCACATCCGGAGGGGCAGGGTAATTGTGCAGTGCTTGAAAGCGGCTGTGAGCGACATTCTGCGGTTGTCAACCATCAAGCTGAGAACCTTCCGATCCGTGGGATCTGGAACTGTTGACGAACATCTGGAAAAAATTGCAAAGGTTTTCACAGGGCACATTGCTTCACACTACAGCTTGACGTGTTGCGCAAATATGTTGAGTCTCACGCTGAAAGCAAAGTGAGATAAAAGCAATTAAAACCAAGCGTACGTGTTTCGACTGCGGAGGCCTATCAGCTGCTAGCAAGACGCCCTCAAAGAAATAGAAACCGCACGTTGGCGGACCCAAGGTTTAAATCCTGTGCTTCATTACGGAATCTGAGTAACACCACCGCAAACAGGGCGCTGACAAGTCAAACACAAAACGGCAAATAAACGAATACAAACAAGGAAGCGATGCGTCACGTAGTCAAAGCAAACATTAATAGCGTCTTCAGCCTCAGCAACCAGCAAGTGATGTTCCGACTGAGTCCTTGCGTTCACACGAACGCTTCTCATTGATTGACAGAAGCAAACACTCACCGGTCCGGATCGAAGATGTCCTGATCGCTCACTACTGCCCCTCGTGGCATTTTTCGTGTCGGCGCCAAACGTCGCACCAAGCGACCGTCGTCAGTTCCGACATAAAAGACGGTGACGTTGTACGGACCGGCGAAAATGTCGACCGCGATCGCGCTGTGACGTACACCCTGCGACGTCATCAAAAGGGAACCGAGAGCCTGCACGACAAATTGAAAGTAGTTAAAGAAAATTTTTATGGCCGAAGTATACCAACGATTGTAAATGTACAAAGGAGGCTAATAAAAATAAAAACAGCAAACACTTTCAAACAGTACTTCTCAGCTCACAAGCATTATCAATAGTTGATTAAGCTAAAATCAAAAGCATTTTTGCGGATTGAATCTTGTCTAGCAAAATTGACTTGGCGCAAGACCCAGATCACCTTACCTGCTTTTGCATTTGTGGATATGACTTGACGAAGCGTAGCTCGGAATCGTGAAGCCTGCCTTTGGGGCACAACCCCGGGTGACGCGTGGACGCTGGTTGGGTGACTAACGTCGAAGGGAGTTTCTCGCCGGTCACGAATTGTCCTGACAAAGCGCTTTTGGTCGCATCCATCGTGAACGAACAAACGGCGGAACCAGCGAGGGAATTTCTGCACAAAGCTCATTGTTGAGACACGCGTCGTGTATTCGCATGAAGGTTAAGTTTCGGTTCATTTCTATGTCATAAAAGATCGCAATGTTTCAAAAGGAGAATTTCACGAGCAACTTACTCGGGTGTTGCAAATGTGGCGAAAACGACTGTTTTTCCGTTTATGACAACCGGCTTTGTGACGTCACGCAGGTCGTTGATATAAAAGCCGTTGTAGGAGCAATTAAGACGCGATTTTAGAAAAGTCGTCCACATGCCCCGAAGGACCCGGCTGCCGCCAACGTCATTCTTGCAAACCTGTGAAAAGAAAACATCAGTTTCCAAGTCACTTAGAAAGGAACAATCCCAGAAAAAGACTAGTTGTATAATTGTACACACCCGAGAAAATGAACAGCAAAGAAATCTACCACCGGCTTCACACAAATAACACTGAACGCAAAAAAATTAATGCGTTTTGGGTCCAGCTCTTACCTGGGCGACCTGAGGGACGAACCGTTTATCGCCGGTCGGGAATTCCTGAAGTTCATTGAAATAGACCAGGACTCGATCACCTCCGTCGATGATGGAAACGAACCGTGGTTCTAAAAAAGATCTATCTGCTTAAAAACGTTGCAGCCAGCAATAAAAGATCATCATAATCAAAGTACATTTACTTTTACCATATATTTCATTGTCTAATACGGTTGTACGAATACGCAACCGAGCGTCATAAGAACCATTGTGGTTGCTGCTCTCGTGAAGGAGCAAAACTGGGGGCAAGCATAACCAAGTTCTTTGCTACACTTTTCACAAAAAATACCCCAAGCTTACGTCGACGTGACTTCTTACCGTTCAAGGTGTTGGCAGAGTTGGAAGTTCGCAGTGGGTTGTCGCCCATGGTGCGCGATATCACTGGCGCGCTACCGGAAAACATTTGAAACGTTCCAGAGTACAGCGATCCGTCTGTGAAAGGAGAAAGACGTCCGGCGATTATACAGTGATTGCAAAAGATGGCAGGAGCGAAAAACCTCGGTCGGTGGGAATAATTTTTGTCGCGATGGATTGATAAATTGTTTTTCACGCTATCGCGAGCAACGAGAAAAATACTACTGGCTTTGCCCGTAACCACGATAGGAGAAAAGTTTGATTTTTCCACTTAACCCTTTTTGCGAGCAAATTTTACAATAGTTTTTTTATGGTGATTTTACGATCTTTGGTCAGCTTTGTCATTTGAGTGTTTGGCAAAGCCCGTAAACATGGAAAGCATACTTATGAGGTCAACGACCAGAACAAGACGATCGTGAATGCATCGTCACAGCAAGCGACCGACTTCTTTCTTGTTACGAGCGAATCTACGAACCAGAGCAATCCAATCCACACACCGGTGCAGTAAAACGCACCTGAACCACCAACTTATTCAAATCTACACCGAAATTATCGGAAGTCACCGAAGCACCTTCAGCGGCTTTGCAGTTGGCGAGAAGTGCTTCCGACGCGGGGATAGTGACAGTGGGTGCGAACGTAACATTGCAAGCGTTCTGGTGGGAAGAGCAAACCACGGCCTCGCGATTCCCGCGCGATTTCGCGGGCAAGCGAAAAAATTAAATCTGCTGCTGCTGTTGGCAGCAGGAGTTCAAACGACGTTGATGTTTATTTTTCTCACGACCGTTTGATTTTTACGCGTTTCTGGCCGATTGCAGACCCCGACGAAGTTCGTACTGTTCGCGAGGAGGCCGAGTGTCCAAACGCTTTCTTTTTTCACGGGCGATATAGGTTTTGATCGGGTGCGAGCCTCGCATTGAGAAGCGACTTGCACGATCGCCTCTGTTTAGATTAGATTTACCCGTTTCGACGCACTGCAGTTGCCGATGCGGCCGGTGCAAAGATCTTATCGGCTTATCAAGGGATTATCATCGCAACCCTGTTTAATTACTTAATTAACCGTTTCGCTTCTGCATAACGTGCTAAGATAATCGCCTAGCACGAGCTCATCTGGCCGGGTTGCTTTCTTGTTTGTTTGTTTTGTTGCGTCACAGTCAACCATAATAACCGCTCAATCATTGACAGATCAAAATGAGTTCAAAATAACTGCAATGGGTGTTTTACGTGAATTGCAGCAGTGCAGGTCATTCAGCGAAATAATATAATCCGAGTAGATTCCCACGTTACTCGAGGTATATTTATTGAAACGAAACACCGCAATTCCTTTTGCTGAGGCGGTATCGTTTTCACAAACGCCTTTGTCTTTCTTCGACCGAGCGACAAATGAAACCGCCATTCGCACAACTGGCTGCGCAGCACAGCGATGCGTATATTGCTGTCTGCGCACAGCGTAGTTCGACAAAGACGCCTGGAAATCGGTCAGGAAACCTTTCCAGCAAGCCAGTACCCGAGCCCCTCGCTTCACGGCTCCGTCGCATCAACACCAATAACTCGCAATTAACTTAAGCTAACAAAATGCATTTTATCCTCAACGAGACCAGCAGAGACCGCGATAAAACCCAAATGCATTGTTTTCTGATTTAGCGAAGATCAATTGACGGCTTCACGGCCGAAAGCTGCAGCCTCCCTATACATCTTTATGCATCGAAGTCATAGGCTGGCTTGCGCAATCCAAAGCACGCAGGGTACGAGAAGCCCTGTCGTGCTGCTTGCAAACGCAGATAAGGCGATTTTTTACTTGAAAGGCCTTATCCTGACCACGTTCAAGGGTTTCTAAAGTAAGACCCGGTTGAAGCTCACGAGTAGCCTATCTTTACCTTCTAAAAGGCGTCTATAATTGGATCTAAAAGGGTAAAGAGCTCTGGTCACATCGCGATGAGAGCGCTCAGATTAGATTTGAACTGTGCGCAGCACCTGGCACTTGTGCACACGCCATCAACGCCGGAAGAACTCAACATGGAGCAAAACCAAATGAGACCGCTAAATGCTTTCAGAACGCCGCATAGAAACTTAGACGCGTCTTCAAAGGAATATTACAGAAATGGGCAATGCGCGACCAGTGTCGGGCAACCCCTTGATGTGATCTCAAAATGATGTTTTGCGAGTTTGCAGTGCGTGGAAAGAAACAGGCAACTTCGCCGCGTGTTTCCTGCGGTTATGGAAAATTCTCGTTCAATAAGCGTCGCAGCGGGCAGCACTGAGCGGTCTCCCGAATCAAGGAAACCGCTTTTTCGCGCGAAATCGCGCCAGTTATGACGATAGAGCTGCGGGTGACGTCATATCAACGGTGATCGCGGCCTTTTTAGTTAACCAGATAAAGCAGATCGCACGACCTGCCAGCGCAGTATTCACGCGCACGTTCATTGGCTGCCAACACGTCAGTCAGACTCGATAAGCCACGCCCTGAATTGGGGCAAGATTAAAAGTGGGGATTTGCTTTACTTCCGATTTTTCCCACAACTTTTGGAAAACGACTGGTGCAGACGTTTCGCGTTGAAACACTTTTTTCATGATTTACGAGGTTTACGGACCAGAGGTGATTTTAGGCAAATGGCACTTTTTTATACCGGCCGCATGATTCAAGGCATCACCAAAACTGGAATACAAAAATATGTCATCACGTTCTAAAACTTCCTGGGTGGTCTGTTATACCCTAACCGGCGTCCTGGCAGGTAATGCAGCCAACACGTCTGCATTAGTTTACCAAAAGCGCAAAGTCTGCTTGAACTCGCACGAAACATCTTTGCGCCGAATAACAGCTTGTCACAAACATAAGAGCAAATAAATTGAGTCTAGCAAGGCTACGCCTATTTGCTTGACCTTCAAAACAACCTTGTATTACATGGCCTATAATGGCATTGCCCTGCGCAGCCGTAGGTGCTTGTTTGTAGCTGGCAATTTTACTCCAACAACGGGTTATTTTTAACTTTGTCGCTAGCCGAAGGGACCAGTTAATATCGCGTTCAGAAGAGTGGGCAATCATGACAATAGCGGGAATATCGTGAGTTCAAATCTCGCCGTTTCGATAAAAACACAGGGAGCAGCTTTCACAATTGCAGCAGCCGCATGCAGACGAGCTTGTGGCAAAGCTTTTGCAGATTGCGAGCGAAAGAGACAGCCCTCAGATTTTACGTGCTTTCGCCAGACAATACGACTGCAAGTGAAACGTAGTTCACTTTCCAGACCTCGGAGGCGACCCTTTCAAAAACTGCCGTTTCCTACCTGTAAAAAGGCTGGCGCTCTGTTGGTTGGGTCCAAAGGGGCATCGCTGTTTTCCCGATGTTTGGCCATTGACCTCTTGAGCAAATGTTATTCGCCCGCCGGGAGTAGTTGTCGCCTGATGAAAAAGATGCACTTTAGTTTTTTTCGAAAAATACAGCGAGATTTTCAGATGCTGGCTGGTATCTATCCTGCGTGAGAGGAGAAAAAACGCTTATTGGCTGCAACCACATTGCTACGATTGGTTGTTTGCAAAAGAGTTGTTCAACAACCCAACTTTTCAAAACAACGCAAAAGCAGCATGCACCACACTCAAGCTGCATGAGCTTGCTCTCTGCTGTTGTTGGAGGCGCGATGACGTTTCGCTAAGTGGCGGAAAGCTTCGGCTCACGAGAGTCTGTCTGTTGCCTTTGTGAATCATACTGTAACCGTCAAAACATTGCAGCAGAACTCTGACCTGGTAATTTCTGCAGACCGGGTCGAACGAATTGGTGCCGCAGACGAGAAAGCGGTTTCCTGATTGGTCGAGCGCTTCCACTACGCTGATGAAGTTGTAGCAGAGCTCCTTCAAGCGAAAAAAACAAATTTAAATTAAATCCTCAAGCGTGAAAGCCGTGAAAGCCTGTCGAGTTTTGTTTATTCGAGCGTGCAAGGCCAAGTATTGTACTGTGTGTAGTTTTCACGGAGCGATAAATACGCGGGACTTCTTCCATATCGCGCGTAGCTGGCGATTTGTTAGCGCTGCTCTTAGCTCGACTAAAGAATACGATCAGTAAACAGAGCTGGCAACTGGCTTTGTCTCTGCAACCGAGGCAGGCAAAGATCTAGCAAGGCCAGGCGAAAACAACCACGGTGCCACTGTTGATACGCTTGGGTGCAGTACGCAGGTGTGCCGAGCGTACCGCCTGCGCAAATCCAGCAACAGAGTGACGTGCTGTCAATTTTTAACGACTCCACTTTAAGAAATGTTTGCTCATGTTCCATCGCTCACAATAGCGGCGGTGAGCAGCAATTGATCTTCGCTTTTTCTGGACGTTTTGATGAGGTTGAGACCAACACCGTTTGCTTTTCGCCAAAACGGAAAACGCTGTACGCACGCATGTTAAACAAGGTTTCCATAGAGTTTATTACAAGGGTAGTTGATTTTTTAAAAAGCGCTGTGGGCGGCTTGCGACGTTGCTTCCAGTAATTTGTGGAATCATAGGCTATTATTACCATTTCGTGACGGGCAGTTGTAATCCCTTTGATTACGGGTGCCGAGTATTAGGACCAACGTAGACGAGCACTTTTGTGATTTCAGCGCTCCAATCATCGTGGGCGCAGTTCAGATTTGACGAAAACAACATAGGAAAGTGCATCTTAACCGAGCACTGCCTGTTGAATTAAGTCTGGAATCAAAGGTTTTTGAAGTCTTGTTCAAATGTGATACAAGGCCACACCCCTTCGACCGGGAACAAAGTTTAAAATCAGAAAGTACCGACGCGACTCATGATTGGCAAACTTTTATCAGGTGATTTTGCGAGGAGCAATTCCTGCCGTGGCGTAGCCAGGGGGAGCCAAAGAGGTTATGCTCCCCCCAAAAATTTTTAGAAAATATAGTCACTTTGTGCTTTAAAAGGCGTTTTTCTAAACAAAATATTGTTATTCGCCAACAATCAAACATTTCGGCTACCCCCAATTTTCCCTCCCCCCCATTTTCGGGCTGCGTACACCACTGATTCCTGCCCACAGTAACCTACACTTCCCAACACAAACAACACACTAGCGTGCGCGTACACAAAACACAGTCGATCTTAATTTTGAAACATTGACGGTAGGTTGCAATGAACTTGACATTAGAAACTGGAAATTCTACACTCAACAACGTAGCAAAGATCACTGATGTGAATCGGAGCGATTTTGTTCTTATACTGCAAGCATTTATACATTTGAATCACGCCAGCAGACCTAAGTGCAAAGCTTTGTATGGGTTAATTTGAGTTCATTATGGTCATTATGCGTCGAGAGCCCGCACTCCTGCTTATCAACTCCGCAGAAAAGGAGGTCGATTGTTGATTCTGCACCCCAATGTTCGCGCACAATCGACCGGGTTCATTTCAAGAGCATCGTTATGACATCACAAGTACGTCAAAGCCATCCGTTCAATTTTGTCAAGTGCTTTACTGTCAAGGACAAACCAGCCACCGCAAATTAGGCTGCTTCTGTGAGTTTCAGATAAGCCCAGCCACTGGTGAACAACAACCGAAATCCATTTTTAAATAAAAGAGTTAAAGTGACGCCAAGGGCNAGCATTGATNAAGTAGNAAAATAGCCGGTAGCCCAATAACTGATGCAAAAAAACTGCGGGGCCTTGTGAGATATTACGGTTTGATAACGTCGTGATTCCAGTTTGGGTTAGCAGGCTGACTGACGTCCGCAGAAAGGCAAGACTGATTGATGGTAATCATTGTTTACCGAAACGTTTACGAAAAATCTATTGATTCGATTGCTCTGGTCAGGATTTTCATCTTAAACCTGATTTGCAATTCGAGAGATCATTGCAAAAGAACACAATTGTTATCTGAAGCACCCCACGCAACCAGGTTCAACTCAGAGAGCACCTGATCTTGTGTGAAATCAATGAAGCGTGTGAAATCGGTGAAGCGATTTCAAACGACCCTGTTTGTGTAGGTACGCAACAAAAAGTCAAATCTACACAGGCTGTGTCAAGTAGTCTACGGGTTTCTGATACCCCGCACTATATTGAGCTGGTCACCCTGAAAGGTCAAGTGCAACGTCTACAAGCCCGCTTAACCCCTCGGTAAAGAAATCGTTAAAACTTCGACAATGCCCCGCACGCTGTTAACAATATGCGGAACAATTGATCCCCAGGTGGGTAAAGGTTTCTTTTCTGCTGCAGCAATCTACAAAATTTTGCTGCAGCACTTCGGGCTGTAAAGTCCTGGTTTTATGGCTCGGCAGCTGCTTGCAAGGACCACCGAGGACAGCGACGGCCAGGCGCGTCAACATCCGGGCCTTGAAACGCGACGCTCGTAAAGGGACTTTGTTAGCTTTTGCTTGTTTGCAAAGTGCGGACGAAAAGCTTTTTATTCCGTCTTTTCCTTATTCCGACACAAGGCAAAGTAAAGAGCAGGTTGAACAACCTTGCACAGGTGCACGACTCGGCAAACCTGACGGCGATTTCTTAACGGCCATCTCCGATGCAATAAACTTTACGGCAGTGTCAGTAAATTTTCCACAAGTGGACTCGTAACTTATCAAGAACATTTTTTGCAGCTTTTCCGATTCGCGTACATCGGCACTTTGCTACCTGGGCCAAGAACAACAACACGTTCGTGCGAGCGAGCGAGCGAAAGCGGAAGGTGGTCGCTGTGCTGTGGCGGTGACTCGAACCCGACACGAGTCTGCGCGCAGCCTTATCGGAGTCGCGTTCCACTCAATTAAGTAATTTCTTATCCTAATTTTACGTCAGAATCGATTGGCACAGGACTTACGTCTGGTTGACCTTTCATCACGCACAGTTCACGCGCTCGCGCATCTGATTTCCAAGCGATGACCTGGGTAAAAATAAGATCGGCGTGATTTTGCAAATAATACACCAAATAAGCGGAAAAGTGAAGGCAAGAATACAATCGGTTTTCGATAATGATTAAAGCAAAAGGAACAGTGATGACGTCAATTGATGTGCCGCACGTCGCGCGAATAACTCGTCGCAGTGATGAAAAAATTTCGGTCAAAAAAAAAACTCACCGAATCGTATGTGATGTTCCCCGTCCTCGACATGGAGAATTTCCTCGGGTCAATCAGGAAAATCTTTTCTCTGCAAAAAATAAACAAGAAACATCAACACAGGGGAGAGATTGTTCGCCCCGTACCAGGATTTGGTTTGAAAGCTCAGACAGAAGTTAGCTCAGCTGCATTTTGCTCCGTTTCAATTTCGCCGCACAACGCGCGTATCGCTTTAAGTTTTCATTTCCAACTATGTGCACGTGCAAGAAGTTTGCATCTCATGCAACAAACCAACTCTGTGCCTATCAGTATCAGCAACGACTCTGCTGATTTAGTGCGAATTTGCGTGAAATTTATTTTATATTACTAAGCGAATATCCCGCTGAATTCCATCAGTCGCCTGTAGGTCACATCAGTTGACTAGTGGGATTTCAGACAGGAAGTGACAAAACTACAATACGTTAATCATTATCATTATAAAATTAACGTAGCCCTTATCCTAATTCAGTCCTGCTTGCTTTTTCCAAGTGTTTTAACATATTTTGAGGGACCTGAGTGCAACAGTCAAAAGATGCTTTTATGGTTATCTGCGAAAATACCCATTTTCTGCTTTGGAGCTACAAAAGGTCGAGCTCTTTGTTTGTAGTAAAAACTGTAAATGTAGTTCGATGGATGGATCCCCAGAGCCGTCTGCGTCATATCGCGAAGCAATCAGCGCCTGTTCGCAAACACTCACGGGCAAAAGTGCCCATTGTGCGTTCACAGTCGGCCGCTCGCGCTTTCTATGATTCTTAACTGCTCAAGGAAACGTCGCACGTCCAGTGGTGCTTTGCAAGACACGTCACCAAGCGGTGAAGAGGCCGATAAGCTTTCTTTCCTCCTATCACAAAAGATTTGGAAAACCCTGAACGTTTTTCGCCCGCGACGCGAAGTGACTCACCCGCTCGAAGGACACTACTACGGGTTACCCAGCGCGCTACTTAAACTTCTACGAGAGGTCGGAGTTCTACCAGACAGCCGGGAGCGCAAGAAAATTGCAGGAGCTGCGGTCTGCCTTTCGATTGGGCGAGTGTCTCAAGAGAAAAAGGCAATTGGGACCAAGCCCGGGCGTCGCCACAGAGCTTAGGCATCGCATTGGGCGTTCGCGTCCCCATTGTGCCAAAGTGCGAGGAAACGTAAACACCTTTTACTTAACGTAAGACCTCAGCGTGAAGAGCAGAAAAAGACACCGAAGTCAACGGTTTTGGCTGCTTATCCTACCACAAAGGAGTTGCTCGGAGAGGTTATGGGCGTCGGCAATTACTAAGCCGACTTGTGCGTCAGACGAACTGCTGCTGATCAATACAAGTAGCGTCATGCGGGAATGCAGCGGCAGCATTGGACCGAGCCCCGTTTCCTTGCTGCTTTGTGAAAAGTGCTCCCGGTGGCCATGAATTGGCCACAAGTGACCCGCAGTGTCCCTGTTGGGTCTGTAAACGTTTTTTGTACAGGAAAACGAACTTTCTCAAATTTCACACATTTTGGAAGATTTACTGTCACCCAAACTCGTTTCAAGTGACCTTTGAAAAAGTTTCGTTTTGAAAACAAAAGAAACAGTGCATATCTCGTTGATTCCTCAAATTGTGCCTCTCACATTCTTACTTCGATTTTTAGTTGCACGACTTAACACAAAAGACGGGCGGAAATCCGTATACACGTGCAGTGGGGTGATACGCAGTCGCGTAGTATGTAAACTTTCTTAAACCGCGGCTTAAGAAACAAAAATTTGTTGAAACCGCGGTGCAAAAGTGCGCATTAATACAGTAAATCAAAGTGAGGTTAACTTCGGGTTGACGAACAATTTCAGATTAAAATGAAAAGACCCAAAGGAACACTCCGATCACGTGCCGGACGTTAACCATTGTTTGCCTTCATTATTTCTCCCTGCAATTGTCACAAGAACACGCCGTAAAAAGCTTACAACGATTGCATGTAATTTTAATAAGGATGTGGGCGGACGTTACCGCTATGAATTAAGCGCCTTTTCCCGCGGGCATTTCGGCGTTAGAGGAAGGGTCACGCGACACGAGTCACGTACAGATCAAATGTCAATCACCGTCGAGTGAGAAAGACGTCGAATCAAGCAAGCGGACGTAACCAGTAGTGCGGCTAAAAACATATACTCTGCTAATTTAAGCCTCTGTGCCCTTCGAGCGGTCAACGCCTCGAACAGAGACCTGCTTGACAAGAACACCCAATGACTGTGGACAATCTGGATCCCAAACACGGACGCCGCGGTGTTGGTACCTACGATGGCCTTAAGCTATCTTGAGTTTTTTCTTTCGCAATCAATTTGATCGTTTTAGCTGTAACTTGCTTGCAATTAAGAGAGGAGATAGCAGGTGGCCAGATCAGCTCGCACCCCAAAATAAACGTGAGAGTTGCAGATAATAATTTTTGCCACCTGAGCGCGAATTAGATTTCATGAAACGTATGCTGAAGCGTCAGGGCGAAAAATGCGCAACAGCCGGTCCACCTTTACAATCCGGGGACAGCTGTACAGCACCGGTTGCGTTCCAATCAATAGCGAAGAGAACGGATACGACGACCACCGCGACGTTTCTTGGCGAGAAGTCGCGACTTCGAGCCAGTAGTACTACCATTCTACTGTAGTTATCACTATATGTAAAGCGCGCGTTAACACGAATTCGTCTGTCACTTGATAGGGGCGAACAGAGGAGTGAGGGGTGCCAGGTGGACGCGTTTGGCGCCGATTCAATGGCAACAATGCCTCTCGCGGATCTTTTTACGCAAGCAGCCAACGTCGTCTTGCTCGACCAATGGTTAGCGCACCGGATGCCATAGAAAGTCAAAGGAGTGCTTCGCATTCACTGGAGCAACGATTGAATGAACCGATCAGGAAGCGCCTGCGTTCCGTCGCGAGCTGTGAGTTAACCGGTTAAGAATTCCGAATACGTTAAAACAGTGGTTTCAGACTTCAAAGATTGGTGCCCGTGCTACCGATGCCTTGTCTGCTCCAAACGTTTTCCGCCTTTTTCCCAACTGCTGCATCTCGACCCCAATGTGGCTCATTTTTACATTTTCGTTGGCCCTTTCGATTTAGTGTTGGTGGCATGACATGACAAAAATGAACAGGAAATTTCAATTTCGACAAGTTCTTCGGGAAACCAATCAGATTGGTGGGCTTGCTGTGCACGACAAAGAGGCGACAAGACAAATACTACACCAAGCACAGTTGTCTACCTTTACACTACGGCAAGCACTTTGTTCTGAGTGGCTGACGTCAGAATAGGTATTGTGACTCGACCTCTAACAAATCTTGCACACGACTGGAAGGTTTCATTTACAGTCGAAATAAATGCGAATACGCACAAGATCAGCTGCAACTGGTGATCGGTTTTCGCCGAACTAGTCAAATATCAGGCCAACGCTTTGCCGATCCAAACGTTGTCCCGATCATCAAGTGCTTCTCCAAGTCGGCCCACTAAAATCCGCAAGCTTCGGCAGACAAAGTTCACTTAAAGGTTTGAGTCACGATTCAAATAAAGCAGGTGTTTCAAGTGCTAAAACGCGTGCACGGTCGCTGCGTTTTGTTGGCGAAAGGGTTTGTGACGTGTAGGCAGGCCTCTGACCGCGACGCGGCAAAGGATGGGTGTCAAGAGCTGTCGCTGGATAGCAGTTTTAACGGCTTTCTGTAAAAGAGCTAGGTTGCTTGCCAAATGACCCACTTCCCGTTAGAACCTCGCCAGTGACGTTACGAAACGACTGTGACATCAGAATTAGGTGTGAAGGCAAAGCATTTTGGCGCGTGGCAGCAGGACGGTTTGGCCCGGCCGCAGGAATACGGCTCTCTTTCCGTCATAAAACCGAACGACACGCAACGCAGCGTAAACAAGCTGAAGCTGGATCTTCATGCGTGCGCGAGCGGCACAAAAGTTTGCAAGCATAAAATGACAAGCAGACATTAATAATTCACAGCATTTAACGAACAATTACATCAGCGGTATAGTGTTTGGACACCTTTGCGCTGAAGCGCGATCCTAAACGGACTCGCAAGTGCCTTCCAGTCGACAGCTCGGACCGGAATCAAATGCTGATTAAACTGATTCCATGCGAAATTGCCCACTTTGCCTCGCCCAGTTCCAATTAAACTACAAAAGCTCTTTTTCGTGGAAATCTTTCTCATTTCAAAATTAATATTTGGTCTTACGATGAAGTACAAACGTTATCAAAGTAGAATTTGAAAAACAAAACCACAATCCCTCGGACCGACATTGATTCTCGCCGAACGAATCCCTCATTTGGCCGTTTCCGACATGCGTCCCTCCTTTCGTTCATCAAAAGCAGTTACGTTTGGAATGATGTCTCGCGGTCTGAGCACCACCAGTAACAAGTCAGAATATGTAGGCAAAAATTAGCCAATTGACAAAATCTTAGAGGTTGTGAAACCACACCATACAACGATCGTCTATTTGTATGCCAGACCGTCACGAAACTGTTCAGAGTTTTTTTAGGTTGTTGTTCGTCGTGGGTTAGCTCAGCCATTAAAACCCCGCCGCTTTTCATATACGGGGCTACATAAACAAACGTGTCCATCAGCTCGACACGGTGGTTTGATACTGAATGGGCAGAGTCGAGTTGGTGATGGTTATGAAGAAAGTTATTTTCCATAAACATTCGCTGCCAATTCTACACTCGTCGTCACGACAAACAAACTATCGCAAAAAACGTATTGCTCGAACGCCAAGTAGTCCTAGTGCACTCCCATATGTATTTGGGTAGAATCATCCGCACTGTTCAGTCATCAACTAACCTGGAAATTTGCGTGGTTACTAAGTGCATTGGACGGTCGGCGTACTTTTTCGCAAGTCGCCATCAGAGTGCGCCGGAAACTTATGACAACAGGTTTTTAGAAATAATGTTTTGGCAGTCAGAAAAAAGCAGGTGTTCTTCAAACACTTGATTGTGCCGACGCATCATCTGCACTGCTAAGCCACGTAGAAAAGAAAGTAGACTGGATGGAGCTGTCTAATCCGCACAAAAAAAACAAACTTAATGTTTGACTGGTATTTCACCAATGTCTATTTTGGTAAAACGGGCATTTTACTTGAGTATTTGGGAGCAAAACGGAACTAACGTAGCCAGTCGACCTCGTGACAAAACACGCCTTTAGCGACAGCGCGTCGTGGCAACAGTAACGACGTTCTATTTCTTTTGTCCGAAGTCGCGCCCGAAAACGTCTTCGAGTGCAGTGCGCCACTTCACGGGGCGCCGCGCGCAAAATGTCTCTTTGTGACGCAGTGCGTTGTGGACTCGACTTCTTTTATGAACAGGTGTTCGCTAAGAGACATACAAGTAAATAGAGCGCGTCGGTGGTTCGTTGTCCATGAAAACTTACAACATTTATGGGTGTGTTTTGTCGACTGCCTCCTGCGGGCCAAAGTTAAGCGAAGGCTTTGTGGTGTAAGCCCACACATCTGCACAATGTACATAAACGCTTCCAGACCAAACCCTGGCTAGGTAATGGCAAATAATTCTGGACAACAGTTTCAGCGTTTTCGTGGCGTGAAACAGCCTCAATGAAAACTTCGTGAGCAATAGTTTAATAGCAAATCAGTTCCCTGGCGTTTGGAAAGTTAATCATGGAGATGTTTCAATCGTAAAAGAAGCCAGTCACGTTCTGTTTCCTTCAATTAAACAAGTTTATTTCTAGCTGAGCAGCTCTAGACACGATTTTGGTCAGAAAGAAAGAGTTTTTAATGCTTGTTTTGCTATGACATAGATTTGACATAACGCGGTTCCCTGGGCAAATAAGGCATTGCCTGGATCTGGAAAGTTTTCATATAACCCCAAACAATGGCTTCCAAAAGCGAGAAAAATCGATGGTAACATCTTGTTCATCCCCCAAACAATTACGTACAAAACCCACGCCGTCCGTGTTCTATTTTTGAAGTACAGGGACTGATGAATGGATAAAATCAAGAAATTGGTTTCTGGCACAGAATCCTTTAGGTTTTAATTTGACAAGGTACTTCATCAAACTATTGTTTGTTCACATTGCGTGATTGTTTGTCTGAATCGAACTTTGAAACTCGAGTTGTTTGCTTGACTTATTCGACTCATGAAATGAGATCATTTTGAATGAAGTCCAACAACGACAAAGTTTATTGGCAAACAGCGCTCTCATTGTGATCTCCAAGCATAGAAAACAAGCTTGAAACCTGCAGCACTGCAGAGCGAGCAAACAAAGGGATGATTTAACGATATTTGAGAGGTTTCTGTCAGCAATAGCACTAACAAGGGTATGTGTGTTGTCAAGCATTTACGCAATTGAATGCAGCAACGGGTCCAAAGGTCTACGCGTATCGCGCAGTATCATCTTTCCGACAACTGCAGACAACAGAAACACTCCGAAGAACAAAGCAACAAGTTCATCTTTAATGGAATTAATTTTGTGCTGTTCTGCCAGCAGTAAAAGAATCTCAGCATTGGTTTATGAGCCTGAATCATACAATGTTTGACTTCGTACGACTTAAACGCAGGACCACGAACCTGGCTGCAATGACGACCTTCTCCGATCCAAGGACTTTTGATCTCTTGATCAGCTGGATGTTGCGCAGTTGGTGAAGTGAACCTTCGTTGTCGCCGGTGAAAATTTTCGAAGCGACATCTTCAAAAATAAGCATAAGGGTTTTGGAGGCCGAGAATCCTATTGCTGTTGCTAGATTTACTACTGTTTCGCAATTTAGGTAAACAAAATTTTCTCAAAACGCGTAAATGAATACGGCTTGTCTGAAAGCGAAACTGTTGGCCTTATCAGGATAACGGAAACGGTTTGTTTCAAATCAACAGTAAATTATGACATTCAACTGTAAGCAAGCTAAATAGCACTGTGGTTCCACGATAACAGCATTAGACAGGGTTGGAAGCAGCTGAACGCAGTAATTCGTTTTTACCTGGCTGTTGTCGAAACCGAGGCGATGAATGCTCATTTTTTAAACACAGCACACTAATGAAGAATGATCGAGTTAGTGCGCACAGGAATCGGCACAGACGATAAAGATAAAAGCAATTTGTTTTCGCTCAAAAAAAGAAGTGTTCAAAAATAAATGCACGGGAGCGGCTGTTACGCTTTGCTTGGTCCGAAGGCGTGGCCGGCGCCAAGTTATATCTAAGCAGGAAACAACGGCCTGAACGCAAAACCTGACGTCTAATCCACTCTCGTCTGGAAATCGCCGAATGCTTTCGGGAGCCTGGACAAACACTTACAGTGTATATTTGTTGCCCACCGTCCATTGCGAACACAATTGCCCGTCGCCGCCACTTCATACGGGCGCTAGCGGCCTGTTTAGAAAGATCTTCCCGCACCCGTCCCGGTTTCAGCGAGTCGCCGAACCTTGCAACTCGTGCTGCTTGGCTGAAATCAAACTCGTGTCTGGATTATGTCCGCGCAAAGTGGCGAGTGAACAAGGCGCGTGCGCGCCTCGCCGACTTGTAAACGTGCTTTGCCCCAAGGACACTATGTTAGTTTCGACAGAGGATCTGCCTTTTTACAATTTCGTCGCCATCTCTCGACTGGACCTTGCAGAGACCCACGCTTTACAGGGAGCTGGAACGCTGATTAATGAGCTTTAAGAACACTTAGAAACACATGCGACTCAGTTGGAAGCAGGTCTTCCATCTTTTCCTCAGCATTTCGCAAAGAATTAGTGTTTTCAAATGCGCAGTGACGCAGTACAAAAGGCGCTACATTCGAAAATCTCCCACCAACGGCACTTCGTACTTCTGAGCCGTTTGCGCATGCGCGCGACGTAGTAAGCCGGTCCGGATGCCGACGCAGACTCGCGTCAGTTGCAAACACAGGACGCGAGCGAATCCGTCAGTTAAAATACAAAAACCAGGCGACAGTACGGCAGCTGTCTCGGCCGCCTGCGGGAAAAGAAACCGAGGAGTGCGCACAAATCGAAAGTTTGTAAGTGCTGATTAAGAATCGAGTGTCTTTCGGGCGAGGTCGTAAGAGCGGCCCTCGCCTCGAGACGCGCAGATGTTTGTATTTTGCTTTCGAGAGTGCCCGGCCTCAAGACGCCGAGTGGTCCTGTTTGTTTACCAGAGCGCAGCTGTTTTGGCCAATTACGGCCGGCGAAAGGGCAATTGATAACTCAGCACGGCAATGCTCACGAAGACGTTTTGAAAAAGATTTACACAAATCATTGTAGCGAAGGAAAACGCGGTGTCGTTATCGTGGTCAAGACAACGCACATGCCTCAAGCAATAGACAAGTAGTGACGCTTCATAATAATTGTGCTTTTCGTTTAAACGTCGTTTTGCAGACCAAGCGCTGAGTTTCAGGTTACTGCGAATGGGTCATTATGCTTTCAGCGTAAAAATAGCAACTAAAAAAAAAAGCATTTCGTGACGACGTATTTGTTTTACGCAGAAAAGCAAACACCGAACGAGGAATTACTGTGTCAGTGTCGGACTTTGACATGTGAAACCAACAGAAAGCACGATTCTGAGAAACGTTCATCGCGTGTTTTACAGTTACACTACGTTTTGCATATTTCAAGATCAGCAAAAAGAGTGACACCTCGATTATTATTCACACAACGGTCAGTGCCTCACCAGGATGGGTTTCCTAGAGAAGGCAAACGAAACCACACGCTTCCTTGGGGGACAACCCCTCTGCGGGCATTCAAAACCTAACACTTGGTGTCGTTCTGCTGCGGGGAGCATGTGAAAAAGCACTTTTTTAAAAGACAATCGCCAGATGCATCCCGTAAGTGCTTTCGTATTTAGAGAAGACTGTGTACCAATATTTTTCCAATTCCTGTTACGAATACTGCGCGTTTTTGTCCGGAGGTCAAACCTCTGTTGCTGTTGCGTACCTGCAGAAGCAAAAGGTTGCCTGAATGGCGAAACCTTGCGACTTCGAAATGAATACGTTCGACAGTTTTTCTCTCAAGGTACGAAAATTTACGCGCGACGCAGTTGTGAGAGGTATGATTGGTCACGGGTCGCTGAGCGAGAAGAGGAGACACTCCACGGAGCGGTCACGCGAAGGAACGGTGCGTAAACAAAGACCTCTGGGCGCCGTTGCACGAACTCAGTTTCCCGACATCGAGCCTATCTATATCTCAAAACGTAGATGCACGATCGACGAATACAACTACAACAGAAATACCGCTCCCTGCCGGACGATTCCATTGACAAGAGAATGAAAAACGACATGGTCCAAAGTAACGAATTTTCGTCAAATTACTGGTTTTCCAATCATTATGTTTTCAAGGATCTCATCGGCAGGGTAGCCTTTAATCAGCCTTTATCAAAACCGACAGTAACCTACTGAGCAAAACATTCAGCAAGCTATTTTCAGCATTTCGTTACAGTTGGTTTTGTAAATATCAAACGTCTGAGACTCATGCACGACAAAAAATCTAATAAAACCATCAACGATTTTGCAATAAAGGCAGCCAGCAGGTCAGCGATATCATTCTGTCCGTATTGCTTTCCAAAGCTTTGAGCGCCTGCGACGCACTGGAAAGATTACTACGAGCGATGCGCTTCCAGCGACGCGACAAGTCGCCGGACAGGTCAGATTTAATCACGGCGTTGACGGAGGCACTTCGCCGTAACCTGGCCCGGGGCTGAGCGGGGACAAGAGCTATAGGATTAAATTCACTGCTACGCCAACGAGCAGCAGGTGCTGAGCGGCGATCTCGCAATGTTCGCCAATTTCTCGTTTCTTTTTGCCCAAGCTAACGCCCGGAAGCTTCACAAGACATGCCAGCAAACGGTTGTGGAAACTTTGTCAAATTGATCTTTGCAGCAAGAGTTTGGGTGGAAAACTCTTAGTCAAGCTTGGAGACCCCATAACCGTAAGCTTTCCTGAACGACACGTACGAGACATTTGGGACCAAGGCAACAATAAATACGTTAAAGTAAAGAGCATGCTAACATAAAACGAGATGCAAAATTGTACGAAACAAGCCATGTTTTTTTGTGTGGTTTCCACAACACAATATTTTGGTGGATGTCTTACAAACAGGAACTTTCGCGGCGATGCTACACATACCACTGAAGAACCAGTTGGCCAACAACAACATCTCGTTTGCTTCATTAGCCAAATAAGGCTACATTCGGAATTGTGGGAAACCGAAATCTATTTTTGCCGTTTACCAGGAAACGGCCAGTTGGAAGAAGCCTCCTTCCTTACCTAAGCCTATGACATAACAACCACGGTTCAGTGACAGTCATGCCCAGAATTGAAGCAAGATTTAGGACAATGAAAATGTTAAGAAAGCGAACGTATTCGACAAATCAGCATTGGACACAGATGTTCGTGAGACATCATTCGTCCATTTGTATCCGTAGCACGAGCGTTAAGGTCAATTAACCAGCGCTTCATGACGCAGTAGCACACGTAATTTTTGAAGTTATTTTCTCCATCACTTACAAGCTCAGATAACCAAAACTAGAAACCAAAGAGGTACTACATTAAATTTACACCACGTAGCATTTTTTATATTTCTCTCAATATCGTGTCCTGGGAGCAGCGTCTATGACATAACAAGATGAACTTCCTGGCCTACTGCACACCTGCGATTGGTGGTGACTGATGACTGTCTCGAGACAAGCCCCAGCGTCGTACAGACGATTTAGAGCAGTTACTTTGTCAGACACGTAAGCTTTTTTCAAGCTTGAGCAGTTTAGCCGGTGTTTTCCAGGTAAAAGGAACTGCTGTGCACTAAAAAGTCAAGAAAAGCTCGTGAAACTCATTTTACTGCAAAAATCGTGAAACTGAATTCGCTGAACCAGCGGCGGGGTTTCATCACGTTTGTTTTCTTTTCATACTGTGCCTCGAAACCACCATGTTTGCTTTACCAAGACCAATGGATGTCGCGTGGAATATGGATTGTGTTTTCATAACTACACACACAAGCGCGATGGTGACAAAACAGTGAAAGCCTTGTGACGTCTAGTTTTGCTTTTATACATTATCAGCGCGCAACGGCCTGAAGGAACTGGTTTGAAAATAGAAAAGCGCTGGCAGAGAAGGTTGCTAATTTAAACCCAGCCAGAAAAAGGAATAAAGGAAAACTTACGTGGCGAATTTAATTTAACGATAATGGTTGTTACGTCACAAAGGCAACGCTCTTTTTGTTCTGCCTGCATTGGTAAATAAAGGACACAGAACGGACCACGTGATTGTAGTTAAATCAATAAAAGTTAACCTTATCCCGTGGGTAGGGCAGCAAACATGCCCAATGACTAGTTAATCCGCAACGAGTTCACTGGGGCGACGTTTACGGCAAAACGATATATCAAGTATTCATAAAACATACGGAACGGCTTGCGCAGCTACATCTGTGCCAAACTAATAAAAAATGACGTACGAAGGTCTAAAAAGATAATTTGAGAGTCACCAACATAATTTCATTAAAAATATCCAAGCTTTTCTTTGCAGATATTTCTAAAGCCTCGCGAAATTTAAAATATACTGCCAGTGCATTTCCCTTTTCATTTTCAGTTATCATTTTGGAGACAACACTCGTCTCCTAAATGACGTTTCTTTCAAATTATTATGAATATCGATCAAGTTTAAATTTGAACGTTAAGCCCAGAATGAAATTTTTCAAATTATGGCCAGGGCTGCAAACTTAAGACCCGCGAAAATTGACTGAACTACTTCTGACATTCGCTGTTTCACCGACTGGACAATGTCGTTTAAGATCTGACGCAGTAAATCACGAGAAATAATCGGCCCACGTCTTGGAAGAGCAGCACAAACCAGGACAGCTGGTTGTAATTAGAGGACGAATTGGAGTGTCAGTCAACGCACTCACTAAGTCATCAGCGAAATGCATTTTACGACCGCGAACAACAAAATGCTCCTGAGTAACAGCTACTTTTTATTGTTTACTTGACTAGGCACTGACAGTAGGAATGGTGGTTGGCAATATCACGTGCATGAAGGTGAAAGGGGCGGAACGTTATCTTCGAGAGCAGATTGATTTGCGTGAAGCTCAAAATAATTTTGAGAGAAAGCTACAGTTTGTGGTTTCTTAAAAGTCATTTTGGTGAGACGACCGCTGGCAACAAGGTCACAGCACTAATGCCATCCTGTTCAACGTAGTCGATTGAATAAAAGTCGGGGAGAAAGTAAAGCCCACCTTTCGCACCAACAAGCGATAAGCGATGGCAACACTGCAAGGCCTTTAATCATACTCACTGGGCAAGAAACAATGGCGAGAGGAAACACAGACAAACGGTAGGCACAAGTTGAACAACAACGTAGCACTGCTTTGTCCAATTCATCTCGAAGTCGTCAATGGCTGCACAATCCACTCACCTCTAAACTTGAGCTTGTTTAAGGGTTCGATGTTCTCAGGGAACGATGCTCGCACAACGGCCAGCGCGAGCAGGAGCGCAGCAACGGCTCTGCAAAGGCAAACATTTAAAGCTTATCTTTGTTTGGCAACAAGCTGATTTTTGCTTGGGCGCAGCCACTAACGCGGACTTGACGAAGAGTCGGCAACTATTTCATTCCGTAAAAAGGCATGCGGCTTTTCTCCGCCAGCGACACCCGCTGATACAGTTACAACATCAAAGAGTTTGATCGTCGTAAGTCGGTCATGCTCGGGGCGAGTTTGGCCGCAGTTTCGACTTAGCCTCAAATGGAAATTGATACGCGCTTGACGCTCGTTGATTTGCTTTGCGACGAATAAACACACATGTTTGGATAAAACCACAATAACATGTACATGAACGTCACTTTACGCAGAGCGCTCCACAGCGCTTGCCTCTTTCAAATTCATCGCAGTAACGTGCTATCCAAAATCGATCGGCACGCATGCTTGAACTTTTCAAAGTATTACTATTTTAACACGCTTGGCAGAAACGTAACGATTCATTTAACTAGGTCAGTTCACTTACACGGTGGAAATCCGGTACTTGAGACCCATTTATAGACAGTTCCGTAAATGATGACAGGAATGACACGTTACAGCTGTTCAACAGGCGGTTGCGATTTGAGGTGCTCTAAGTGGGCACCGTGTCCATGTACAGAGTATAATCCTTCTCACGCAAAGCCGCGAAAACCAATCTTCTAGAACTGAAACTCAGTACGATAAGTAGTTCAAAACCATTTGAAAAAATGAGCTTAATGAAAACTAATACAGGGTATACTCTGCGTTGAAATAGAACTGCATGAAAGTTTTGCTTCACTCAACTGTTTAGCTCACAAGCCAGAAGAGTTTGGAATAGAACTACCAACTAATGCACTTTCCAAGATTGGCCAAATGCTTTCAAAAGCTGAGATGATGATTCGCAGTCAAGCCAACTGCACAAGCGAAAAGGTAAAAATGCACCCTATCTCCTAATAAATTCTAGATAAACTATAAAAGCTTTTCTGCAATGATGGCCTCTTCAACTCTGGATACTCAGCACAATGCACAAACCAATCTCCCTGCGAGGCCACCCGACATTTAGACCTTTGAACTGCACTGCTCCACACAAAGCAGTTGTTCCAAGCAAATATGAGTGCAAATGTTTTTATTGAACGTCTCCCTCAGCAGACAACCCTTCCACTGCTGCGAAAGCTTTGAGCATTGCACTGAGGTTATCGCACAGCAGTTGATGGTGCGGGAGCATCATTCATTGTAATCGCTATTGTGGCGTGTTACGAACTGTCGCTGCATGACTTCTGCTTTGAGAAACTTTTCCCGCTGCGGTTTGAATAAATCTTCATCAGAACTCAAAGCCTTCTTTTTATCCTGTTCAGGTCTACCTCTCAAAGAGTTTTACAGCCTTGCTGACATCAGGCCCGCCGACCGTTTCGTCGCCAAAATCGACTACCGTTTGAGTTGAATCATCGCCTCCCACAGTTCGCCAAAAAAACATATCCATTTACTTATCGCTCTCTCGCCTAACTGGACGAAGCGGCAGCACAGACTAAGTTAACGAAAAAAAAGTTTGAGTCGCACACGACGCTTGTAATGACATCGTGCCAGCACCGTTTGGCAAACCGATCTCCAGTTCCGTAAATGTCGACCTCACGTGGAGCCCACGTTTAGTTCAAAAAAACGTCAGTGCACAGTCAAGTCGACGACACAAATCAGTAACACAAGCAGGCGGCACGACCGAGTGGAACACGGCTGATAAGCGGCGCCATCCGAAACGACAACTTTCTGTGAGTTGCCGAAAAAGCCGGTTTTTGGCGTTCGGCGGGAGCGAGTTGTTTTCTGTCACTTAAGTCGCTTTTGCGTTGCTTGTTTAAGAAATTCGAAGATGGCGACCAGTGCCATTAAAACGCACACTACTGCGATACAGGAAATATCTAAAATCAACAGTTCGTCAACCTCGACGCGCGACTATCTTTGTGCCTGGATGGAGTTATTTTTAGGCACAACAAAATATGTTTTCAAATCCTTTCGATTCGTACTTAGGTATGCACAAGAGTGGCAATCTTATATGTGTTACTAAATTGCAAATAGTGCGCATATCATTTACGACAAAGCAATTTATCGTTTACTGTACATCTTTGCAAACTTTCAAGTATAACTCTGCCCCATGGAGTTCAGTACACATTTACGACCTATTTCAGCGGCATGCGATTAAATGTAAGCGCACGACACTACAACCGACCTAAACATCTGCGTTTTCTGCAGCGCTTGGATTTCTACATTCACTCTAACATGCTTGCAAACCGGCATCAATCTTCCTTCAATTACACCAGATTAGATCCTTGACCAAAACTTCAATTTGCACTAAAAACTAACTGCGCAAGCGCTCAGGATGGACAGAATTGTTTCTTCACTGTAAATTAAAAAGATGATAAGCACTGACTTGATGTTGCATCTCAATCGATATTTGTATTAGATCCTGTATGCTGTGAGGGATAACCTTTCGGCTTTTGCGCTAACAAGCTGCCAGCTGATATTTAGCGGCAATACTCTTTCAGGCGAAACGTAGTGAACCTCTTCGACAAAACGTCTTTTTTCCTTTCGCCTCGGCAGTAGTAAATGAGGGAGAAAAGAAGAAATAAAGGCGAGAGAAGTTGGTAACGGCTGGAGCAGTGAGGCAAAACAAACATGAGTCTTAGCGGCACTGCAAACCCCACGCAACGCGCAGCTAACCTAATTTTGCTGCTGGCACGGATCTGCGATTGCCGCGCGGCATTGTTTGGCGTTTCCTGACTTTGCCCAACCCCTGATATTGGGATTTACGAAAATTTCGACTGCGCATCTAGTTTTCCCTGCTTGACAGTTTTTCTTGCTTTCACCAAGCCTCGGGCCGTTACCAAAGTGAACGTGCATTTATGAAAGATTTGCTTCTTTCGAACAAGTGCCAACCACAATTCGACTTGGTTCATCTTCTTCTACCAACAGGAACGCATGGATATCTGGAAGCCAAGAACCAAAGCGCAAAAATTGCGAATCCTTTTTACCACTAAACGTTTTCACATTCGCCGGATAAATGATTAAACACGGAATCTATACCCTTCTTGGAACGGAAAGCGATGTGTCTCTTTGAACGTTGCACAAAGTAAGCTGTTTGAAAGTTATATAGACTGCGTGCAAGTAATAGAGACAGATACCTAGCTTACTGGCAAATTTCAGCCTATTCCATTGTGTATTTGCACCAATGATTCTATGCACAAAAAGCAGTAAGTTTCCAAACGGAATTAAACTTTTCTGGCAGAAGCACAGATGTCAATTTCAACATCAGAACAAGAAACCCACCAAATGTAGACCATAGGGAAAATTCTATACCAGTGATTTTCGACAGGGTTGGGCTTGAAATAAACACCATGAAAACCTGATTTATAGAAGATGTTTACTGCTCCTCAGACGTTCAAATAATACGCTATTTCGCTGTATGCATAGACCAGAGGTGGGTAAACTTTTCCGACAAGGGACCACGAACTAAGTTTTTTACCAAACCGAGGGCCAAATGAATTTTAAAAGAAACTTATGCAAGTCGTACGGTAGTGGTGAACCTCTACACTGGATAAACAAAGGGAAAACCGGCCACGCCAATCTTCCTTCTCTTCTTATTTCTCGATATTGATTGAAGTACTGAAAATAGTTGACGGGCGGTTGAAATGGGTTGGAGGGCCGGATTTGGCTAGCGGGTCGTAGTTTGCCCACCATTGGCATAGACGCTATTGTTCACAGGCATATCATAGGTTACAAACAGAGAACACTGTCTCGTCTTAGTAACTACAGATAACCAACGGCTTATTCCTTGCTGCGTGAGTTTGGAAACCGTATGAAATGAAATGGTGTATTTCATGAAAGCTTATCATGTTGTTTTCAATGTGGCAATACAAAATGTCTGTTTCGCAAATTCCGAAGCATGAATATCCATCAATGTTTCGACAAGCCCGTTCACAGTAACGCATTTTCAAAAGCTGTGTTCGTTTGAAAATTCTAACTTTTAGCAACAAGAAAATGCGGAACGTTGCGTCTGAAACGTTACAGAAACCTGTTGCGGTGAATCTTTTTCAAAATCATCGAAATCTTTCAGAAAACTTTGTCAGTTGTGTTCGCCGAGAGCTGCTCTATAGATGCTGACATTTGGCAAATTGAAATGCTTTACTTAGTTCAGGGGCGGGCAAATAGCGGCCCTTGGCCCGGGCCACATGTGACCGGCCACAGCGTTTTCTGTAGCCCACGGAAGCATTCAGGAAAATCTTCAAATTTGAAATACCTCCAACTTATCACAGTAAACGTTAGTACTGAGGCTAACGTGAACCGAGACTTGCTTCTATTTCCATTAGAAGGTTCGGCCCTCCGCTATACGTGGCCTTCTCAAAGTGGCCCCCGAGCGAAATTAATTGACCACCCCTGGCTTAGCTCAAACGTTACTAAAGTCCAAATATTTTTATCATGACGTAATAATGCTTCATTGCCGAGAATGCAACGTTCCTGCAGAAAGCAAGTGTTCAAAACATGTTGAATGAATTCCGACGAAGTAAATAGAAAAACTACTTTCAAGGAATAATACACAATTCGAAACACACTTTCACAGCCGTTACACAGCTGTGCTGCCGGTTTTGTGTAAACACTATCAATGTCAGTGAAACAAAAGTTAGTTTCGCTTCAAGTGTGATTTAGGGCACACTAGTAGGGGTGTGACGTATACCTGAAAATAAACTTTCTCTCATCTACTTTTACATTTATTTTTGACGCGATGGGGTATTTCCGTTGACTAACAGTCCTAAAAAGGTTAACACTTCTATTTGGACTACATCGCTTGGAAATTCAGTCAACGAACAACGCTGGCAAAACATGTCTCGACAGACATTCGTGGAAGCCAGTTAGTCAAAGCTTCCCCCCAGCAGTTCTGCTTTTTGGCTTCGGATGTAACAATGTTATGGTCAGAGCCAGGGGCGGAGATAGGGGGGTGCCAGGGGGGGCCACTGCCCCCCAAAATTTTGCCTG
>JGI24021J15306_10000659_pt1 | contig 28499 bp, 20 predicted proteins | sample Ectturendosymbi1_FD_15306 | JGI IMG/M metagenome (IMG submission 15306) | reverse complement strand
TTGACACAATATGCATATTCTTCTATACGCACTCCCCTTAATTTATGTGTCACTGCACTGAATATAAACTCTCAGCGCTCCAGGTTACGATATCGGAGGAACATAAACTCAACGCTACGACGCAACAGCATTTCACAATTGCGAAAATATCTGGCTTCGCGTGAAAACAGGGGAGTAAAACACACTCATCACCGCGTCAGAGCAATTTACAATTGCAAAATCAAGCTGCGCTAATACGAGCAGTATACCATAAAAAGTGTTCAGCTGGACTGGCTAACGAACTCCCGGTTTGCTAGGTCGAATCTTGCCAAACTAGACAAGAATTGAGAATGCGCATAAAGTACGCAAGAAAACTTTCGATTTTTTGTGATGTGCAAAAGTCCAGCAAATTTTTAGTTTTCCTTTTTCCCTGCTGAGACGTTGTCACATGCCTGATTGCTTCTATGTTAACAACTGCTGTTTCTGAGCTCGTGCAACAGTTTATCAAACTACAGAATTTGGTAATGTAACCAATGCTGTCAGCGCTTGCGCTGATCAGCCATAGCAGACAAAATAAAGACAATCGTTTCGGATAAAATGAACTATCACGGAACACAATCTTAACCATGTGGATGCGTAGCGGACGAAAGGTCTGCAAAAATTGCTGGGATGGTTTATAGATGCAGAAGACAACCCACATTCCCAACAAAACCTATTTATAACTTTTTTGCCCATTTACAATGTTCCTTGAACTTTGCAGGCAAATTCATTCCGTGGTTTTTGCATTAAGTCGACAAATTCACAAGCAAAAAGCATGCGAAAACAATTAATCTCCTTTGCGCAGGCAATAAAGTTTTCGTAAAATATCAAGCTCAAGGGGGGGGGTTACCCCAAACCTCCTTGCGTGCACCCTTTTGTGCGAATGTGCAAAGTGAAACCCCAAAAAGCTTGACTGCGGGTGCAAGTGGAAAGAGGAAAAAATAGCTCAATGCCAATTACTGTGTGTGCTTGTTTGATCAGTATGCCCTGTCGCATAACAATGTACCACAGCTCATGCTGGGTTTTTCAATAAATGCCTGAAAAGATAAATTTTTATATTTGATAATGATCTTACCCATGACATTACAGAGTTGGTTCTTTGAGAAATGTAAACGAAAACCTTTCCTTGGTCGTAGTGTTGACCAATGTGCAGCGGCGCTCCAACAAGCAGGTCATCTTTACCGTCAGCATTGAGATCCATCGACAACAATGAACCCCCAAAATAGCTCCCCAGCTGAGGTTTGCATGAAGAGCAATCACCAGCCGGAAGACGGTATGGATCAACAAAATTAGATCCAGGATATAACAGAAAAATAAGCACCTGCAAAACGTTTCATCTTCATTGTCTTGGAAAATCGTTAGTTTTTTCAGTTTAATTATACTTATAGTTGGCGTTACTTTCATAGCAAATACAAAAAGCAATTAAAGCATATTAAATATAAGAATGTAACATATTTTAGGCAGTTTCCCCGATTACGATTTCTGGAAATCTTTTAGTTGGAATTGCTGGATCATTGAGAAAAATGTCATGATTCAAAAACTGCAAATGTTTTTACAACAACGATGGCATCAGTGAAGCCAAGAGTGACGATAAGAGTGTTTAACACCAATGACGCCAATGAAAGCGTACCCTGACTTAAACGAGCAGGACTGAATTGATGGGGGTTTTTATTCCATTAATTTATGGCTAATCGAATAGTATTATCGTAAACATTACAAAGTACGTGTCCAATCTGCAATCGGATCTACTTAAAGGTCACAAGGTTTGTGCTTCATGCCATTTACTTTCGTATCATAAAGATTTGTGTAACTTTTCCATTCTCTACACCCTGACTGCCCCCAAAGTTTCCACGGGCTTCATGCCATATGTACCATATACAGTTACACAGACGATTAGATAAACTGTTAGGGAAAGCACATGCGTAAACGTATTTTAAATCCCGCGGCTTTACTTTGAGTCTGGCGGAACTTGCACCGACACAGCTTGTACAAAGTTGTGAATCCAAAATAGAAAAGCTGCAGGTTACTGTTTGTAAAATTTATTAACAAAGTAACTTTTTGGCATGTGCCGTTGATATGGAGTTCAAATAGAGCCAAAATTTAGCTTATATTTACAAAAACACACTCAAATGCTCACCGCCCCGTACAGGTGATAGCGCGGTGCACCTGCAGCCAAGTACTCAGTAGATCCACCATCGTAGTTACCACTTGTTAACGAATAACCTGGAAATACGAAAACCTCTGCAGTGCATTTCTTTCAAACATGCTCAGCAAAAGATCAATCACTTTTGGTAGAGCTGAGTTCAGTTTCAGACGAACGGATGCATCTTGTCAAACATGAATAGTCGATCTTTTCCTCTTGTTTCTTGAAATTAATTGAGCTGTCAGGCTAAAGTGCAATGCAGCTTTGATTAATCTAGCGATGTGATGAAACTCGGGCTCACCAACACGAGCTTTAACCTATCTCCTGTGACTACGTTTCGGTCATCAGTCTGTTTCGCTGGTATTTATTTGATATTAATGCACTGCCTATTGTTTCTTTCACGCCATATGCTCCGTGGGCCATATTAGACAATAAAATGTAAACTTTGCAATTCCGGTATCCCAATGTATTAAAAAATGTAAGGCATAATGTAAAGCAAGTCATAGTACTACAAGAAATGGTAATAAAAAAGTCTAATAGAGTGAAAGTTCAGCGATGGTTCGAAACAGTTTTCACTGTCATGAAATAGTCGCAGATAAACACACAAACAAGATTTTTTCATGAACCGAATCAGGTAAAGCAAAAATGTGCAATGAAGTACAAGGTTACTTCATGAGGTAAAAATTGCAACATTAATCTTAAAACCTGCATAATGACAGATGTGTGGTGATGAAATAGGTGTGACTTTACGTGGTTTGCTTCGCCCAATCTTGTTCACAACAATTTGAAGCCTCTTACCAAGATAAGAGTTTGTTGTAAAGTTGGGTAGAACTCCAGCAATACGAGAGTACTGAAGCATGTCTCTTTGCCGTTTATAGGATCTCTCAAACTTCATGACAGATCCAGCAAAATTATAAGCTCCAACAGCTCCCAAAAACGTGGTTTTGCTCTGTAAAAAAGTAAATACTTTGCGCAATGAGTTATTGCTTGTTAATTGTAATCCATATGTTTTTCAAGCAAAAATATAGTAAATAGTTGTTCTTGGTAACCACACAACTTTCGTGAAGTGTAAGTAACCAAGCTTTTCACTCTTGAGATCATCTATTTTAATGCAATAAACCTATAAATATCAGCTGAAAATTGAAAAGGTAAAAGTCTAAAAGTAACAAGGACCTTTGAAGCATGTCCAGAAAATCCAAACAACGCATTTTCAATTCTGTCTTCAACTTTTTCATCTGCCTGTCCTGAAAAACAAAGGTATGTTGAACACATTGTTACAAAAAGTTTCACAAAGCTTATTACAAAAATGATTTCAAACGTGATTTTTACCACTCAAATATTTTGCCTGCTTTTTCTTGTTAACCAGTTGAAAACAGGTAAGGCTTTCCCCCTTACGCAGCAGCCAAGGAGAATGACAGCATGCAGGTAAAGTCAACAAGAGATACACGTCACTCTTATTGTATTTTTCCGCTTGTTTCCTTCACACTGTCAGAGTAGTACGATATTTTGCGGTTTTGTTGCTTGAGATGTCTTCCATGAGAAAACAAAGTAACAAGGACAATGGCAATTAATTTAACGCTGTTTATCATCGATCAAACAAAAAACTAGGTGTTAAGGTTGATAAATAAGCTTGATTGGGCTTGAAGTCATTAATTGTTGCTTATTTTTGTATTTCCATTCAGCATGCGGGTGAGAGAGATGTGGTAAACATATTACTTGAGTTCTTTCCGCCTGACATTAGTTGTCCACAGTAAACCTTGCCTTTTTGCGCGTCTTGCTTTTCACCCACGTCTTATTCACTATTCGTGAATAGCTGTAGGGCGATTACAACTACAGAGACCGGGAACAAGACAGATTCAATCCAAATATGTGCAAGTGCTTTGTATTAACTACAAATTGCCACTATCGTGCAACCAGTGTTAGAAACTCACAAACGCATTGCCACCAAGTAAACACGCTCATGGATCAAGGTTTCAATAAATAAGTGAAAAGCTGTTACAGCTCTGTATATTTTGAAACTTTCACAGTCCTTTCGTGCTTTACATGCGCTGGAAATAGCTCCAAGTCTGCTGCAATGCTATATAATATTTTGCAGTTACCTCTAACTTAGTAATAAGGCACGTGCCCATTTAATCTTCTCTGTCTACCCTTGTATAACAACATATTTGGTTTCACTGTGCGGGAGTTGTAGCTATAATTTCCAACAAAAGGCGGTGTTTTTCTTCCACAAAACAATAGCTTTTTCATAGATTCGTTTTAGAGGTGAATGCCAAATTAAATACTACGTCCATCAGTAATTTTTGTACCACTTTCGAAGCGTTATAACATTTGTCAAACAATGTTTTCATGTGGTGAAGATGGTTTTCAAAGATGTTTAGACTCGGGTGAAGTTGCGGAGCTATAGCTTATAAATCGATTCGTAGGTTGATGTCTTCTCTCAATGGCAATCAATTGTAGATGGCTTACTCATGCATTTTTGTGACTCGAATCGCGAAGTAACACGAATGCAGCAAGAGGAAAAACAACATCAACGATCACAAATTCATTTCATGTTGATTCGAATGTAAAAATATCAGATGATCGTGTTCTAACATGCTGAATCGCAAAGGGTTGGCGAAAGACCGTCTGGGTCAAGTTTTCAGCCAGCCCTGTTGTTAGCACAAATCAATTTTTACTTGAAGACGTTTCACAAGTATTAAAAAGTAACAAAATGCATCGTATCAACGTGAGGTGAAACAAGCAAAAAACAACACCAAAGAAAACAGTGGGGGAAAATGATGCCTATGTACAGGGGATGGGGTGAGCAACTGTGGAGGTAAAATACAGGAGGGTAAAAAGAGGCATCAATGCAATATTACAGAATGGTTACAAGCATGTACAATGAAAATCAACAAGAATTTTGGCAAGATAACAGGACATTGTAATATTGTTTTCCAAATGAATACGGGGAAAGAGATTTCAAATTTTCAGGATTACGGGTGAGAAAATCACAAGAGCAAATACGCAGATACAACACCGAAACAACAGGGAGAGAAAACGCACATTTACGACGCAAGTAAGCATTAAAGGTGGCCGGAGTCACTTTTTCAGACTCCGACTCCATTCCTGTTCCAAAATTATTGAATCTGGGTCCGGAAAGTTTTCAAATATGCGAATCCGAATCCTGTTCAGACTCCGGCTAGTATCATCGATCCAACCGAAATTTTCCCATCTTTACACTTAAGAAATGACCACGCAGACTCCTGCTACTGCCAAAATTGAAAAGTGGCTCCGGATCCGGGTCCAACAGAAAAACCCAGAATCCTGGATCCATGGCCCCCTCTGGTAAGCACTCACGCAACAGTGAACCCATTGCTTGCGGATGCAAGTTTATGTTGGGCAAAACAAGTGTTTCTTCAGGGCAAGGCAGTGGAACAGGTGGACCAAATTTAAGAGGGTGTAAGCTAGGGCTACCATATCGGAAGAAGCAACATTCCTGACAGTTTCAATGGCTACTTTTCGTGACAACAAAGAAGCGCTACATGGAATTTTTCTTTGTGTTCCCTCAACTATCAATCCATCGCAAAACAACATCACCATCACAGAATTGTTTCACAACAGGCTACAAGCGATAAAATACAAAACAAGACGTGCTTTGTCTCTCCCAGTTCTGATTATATCCAATATATTTATCTATATAGATTCTATTTGAATAAAATCTATATAGATTCTATTTGAATAAGGACTGAGGATGCGTAATTTTACTTGAAATCAATTTCCTATTAAAAATTTGCTGATCGATTCCTTGCTTACATACATCGTGGAAAGTACATACTTGAATATATCCATATATTTCAGAGGATCTAATGACACGATTCTCCAACTTGTCAAAATTCCGGACATTAGAGCATTTTTTATAAATTATATTCGGGCACAAATTTCAACACCGAAATCCCGGACATGTCTGGCAAATTTCGGACGTATGGCAACCCTAGTCAAAGCCCACTAGTCAAACGGCTGAAAGTATAAAAACACCAGATTGCATTTTTCGTGCTGAGCACCTGGCAAAACTACTACATATGTCATGTGTTTCATAACAAAACCCCATCCAGGAGAAAATAATAAGATGGCTTTAATTTTCATGGCACGTATAGGTACTTCGTAAAAATACACCAAAATGCCTAAATTGTGACTTTAATGAGCGATTGCAGGAGCACCACACCAATTCCTCGTTTTTTGTACTGTTCTGTATCAGTGTAACTATCGGATACAAATGCGTGTTTTCAGTAACTCTTATGATTCTGGTAATATCTTGGAAAAATATACATTAGACGTCTTGCAAACGTTTTTAATTGAAACTTGGTGAGACCCAACTTAATAGTAAATCATTGCTTCACACTGGCTTTGTTCTTAAAGCATTTTCTAAAGATGTTTTCACATTCAACAATTTTAAAACTATTACTTTGTATTCCTCTTGGATCCAGAGTAGCAGAGAGATACCGGAGACAGCACATTGTAACGAAACTCAGTCGAACTATGTGCGGACGCCGCGTAGCTGTTTCGTCTACGCGTATCTTCTATGTCATATGAAGCGGTGCAGTTGGGTGGGAACCGCGTTCCCACACCTTTTTGCACTAGTAACGTTACTTGACGATTTTGATTTTTCAATTCAATTCCTACGTGTAGAGCCTGGAGCAGCATAAACGAATAAATGACAAGTTATCTTCTGTATAGCATCGTAGCAATACAGTGAAACAAGAAGATCCAATGTGGAAATTCTTGTGGGCGGATGCTCACTTTATTCGAACTTTGTGGTGCAGTCGCCTTTCCCACATCTACGTTTGTAGCACTACACCCCTAGATCTATGATATATCCGAAAAATATCCACCTCTTCAGTTACCATTGCTGCTCAGACACTTTATTTTGAGCAATTAAAAGACGTTGGAGGGAGCGGCAGAGCGATAACACACTAAACAACACCAGTAAGCTATGTGTTAAAACCGTTGCGGACAGTTAGGACCCCGGTACACAGCGTATCAAACCACTGCAGATAGCTAGAAATATCAAACCGCTGCAGATATATAGACGTTGCACATTGCTACAGTAGCATAATCTTGCTGTCAAGATCAAAGGAATGGTGGAATAACTTTGACGTTGGTTTTCTTGAGTTGTCGAAAACTTTGCGTGCCTCTCAGAATATTTTATACGGTACGCTTAATTTTGACAACCTAGAACTAAAAATCCACCAGTGTTCTTTTATTTCTGTAGGTTGTGGTTGACCACTACGTCAGTCGTCAGCTCAGGACTTACAAATGCACCCAAATTCCACGTTAACTTCGGATTTAGCATAAAACTACTGTTTAGGTGAGATATAATTTATTTTTATCCTAGAGATTGTGTCATTGCAAGAAAAATATAACCTGGTATATATTTCTGCACCTCAACGTGTTTTACTCAAAGCGAGGGTTGTCAGAGTAATCAAACTGAAACAAGACATTGACAAACCAATCATCGGATGAAATGTAATATGAAGCGTTTCTTGCGGTGAAAACCGCTTCTGACTAAATTTCGATTTTTTGAAAACCAAATTTGAAAAATAAAAATGTACATAGCTAAGCACCAGTAACTTCCCACTGAGTCATCGCGTCATTTTGAAAACATTTCTGAAACATGATTTGGATACGTGGTTGATCAGCCTTCTGTGACCACCCTATGCAGGTGAACGAAGAGGGAAAAGGATTTGATACCCTTTTTCATGATTTCAGCACATGGATATAGTGTTCTGCTCTTTCCTTCTCTAAAATCAGAAAGCGTGAGTGCAGAACATTAGCTACAGGTACCAGCTTGGTCGAGAATAAAAATTGCAGGTGATACCTCACCTGCATAATGTACACAGGACATCGCAATCGGGTTATTTTTACACTGCAGCTAACACCATTATGAACTTCGGCATTACTTTCCACTGCTTTTATTAATTCTGTTTACGCGTGATAAAATGCTCACCTTCACTCGAGGTCAGTGATATTGCTTGCGTCAGCTTTGTCAAGGTTCCCTTAAGATTTTCGTAACTTGCAGTTGTAAGTACGTTTTTATTACTGTTTCCGCCATTGGCACTCATTTTCAAGTGAGAGCTTTGCTGGTTGGGACCCACGCCGATAGCGTAAACTGTGATGTTGTGGGCTTGGGTGAAATCGTAGCTGTCGAAAAAGTGCAAGTGCCCAGAATCTCCGTAGTTTGCTCCAAAGATAGCTATTCCGAAGATATTGCTTCGTAATTCAAACAATTTTACCATTTCAGAAAAAGGAATTTTACGTTCTTGTTGCGGTATACTGTTTTAGCATCAAACAATTGAAAAACTTTCGCAAAGCGTTGGACTTCGTACACTTTCTACAACCAAATTTAACATAGTAAGATATCGCAATTTGGATATCGACCTGTAAATATCAGAAAACTAAGTTTTGTGAAACACCAGGAAGCAATTTGCTTCGGTCAATAGCATGGACGTGCTAAAGAACTGAAAACGTCTTCGCATGATAGTAACTAGTTGTATAAGGGAATATCTCAATCAAAAGTCATCTAGATTTTTTTAATTTTGTTCATTCAAGGTTGTGTTTGTAAAAGGTATACTTGCAGGATTGAATAAATGAGAAGTATGACAAAAATGCGCCCAGTTAGGTAGCAAAAAGCATGGAAAAATTTGGAAATATTGTACGGAGGACACATGTTTTGTTGGTGAAATATTGCATTAGCAATATTTATTTTTTCACCAATATGAAGAATTTATAAGCGCAGTTATGATCAACATATAATACGTAATTCGTTATTTCACACCAAAACAATGTGGAGATGTTCCTCTATGAACGTTCCACACCCTTTCAATTACGAACATTTGTAAATGCACTTTAGAAGAAAACCTATAATATCAATTTAAAAGGGAGAGTTTTCGTATATGCAGTATATACTTTTCTGTGCAGAACTATTTGGAATACCTTTGTCTAAGGTTACGATAATCGGTAGCTGCTCCATCCGTTATAAGAACAAGTATTTTCTTCGCTATATCTTTGTTCACGGAATTGGCAAAATCGAGCTAAAAACAAACAGATTAAATGTTACTTCGAGTTCAGACCGCTTCGTTTGAAAACAAAAATGCCCTTATCTTCTATAGCCAGCCCAGTGCGCTCACCATAACTGCTCGTTTGATTGCTAGGGCGGTGTACGTATTTGCCGACCTCATGTGTGTCATCCTGGTTGTGATCCGAGTTTTCACACATGACATTGTTTTGCACTCGCCAAGCTTTAGAGGCTGCTTGTAATGCCGTCGATTTGCCGATTTGTAGTCTGGTCTGAAAAGCAAAACTTTTTGTAGCAGGTATTTTTTTAGAAAATGCAGTTTCCAACTGAAGTCTTGGATTGTTTGCATTTTATTGGAGATCAGAATTTGTGCATACATACATTCAACTGCAAGATTTTATCAGCTAAAAAGCTCGTATTGGATTGAACAAACCAGCGAATACCCTACCGCAAATATGCTTATGCCAGTTTAGTTTCTTTTCAAAAATATACCCATGTATATTTATGCATACTGAATATCTGACAATGCAACTCGATCAGGCATTGGCTCCCTGACCTTATATTCCTCGGAATGTGATTGGTTTTGTAACCATTCACTCTGTAAACAGATTTTTTCCTCCAGCTGTTTGCAAGGCTATTCTAGATATTCAAAGCAATAATCCTAGATCAGAATATATACAATTATGTATCTATTTTTAAGTCGGAATTCAAGACAAAGTGTTTCAGATTATTTTTCACCGAGATTATCTGTTGACCATAAATATGTTTTTTCTATCGACGTGTCCATTGTGGACTCCACCAGCTAAATTTGGGAAGGCCGGTTTTTATTTCAATCAAAACCGAAATTTTATTACCTATGTAGTCCAGACCGTAATCAAACGGACAATTCTACTAGTATGACCTTCAAAGGTAGAGTGGACAAAATAACGGTTATCAAGCATGGTACTAGTACAAGACAAATAAGAAATTCGAAAATTTGATGACATAAAACATTTTAGTCGATGCCATCTTCGACATAAATTCCTCATTGCCGTATCTGTTTTCCTTTCCCTTTTTTACTGCTCCGATATGAAATAACTTGTAATTAGTCCTGGTTCACGTAAAGAATTATGTATCCATTTTATTGATTGTGATCATAACTTCTAGCATCTTGTTACATAATCACGAGGATATGTGTTTGCTATGTACACGTTGTTAAGAAACAGGACGATACACTGGTGGCTGCAGGAGATTTAAACCCATTTTTTTGCGAAAGCGCAAGCTACACTATGCTTCAAAAGAAAAGCTGCCCCAAGTAATACGTTCATCTGTTTGGAAACTTTTGTTTGTCGCAGGTTTTTTTCGTTTACTGTCATACAAGATTAACAATAGATTTGACCAAAAATTGAATCCGATACTTCGTCATTGAAAGATTGTCTTAAATTATTTTGTGAAACATTAATTACCGCAGTGAGTTTGGAAATGTATGCTTGACTAACGACAGCTGTTGTTTTGGTTTAATCTTTGGTAATATGAGATTTAAGTTGGTTTGTTTGAGATTTAAATTTCGTAACTTGTAGAGAATAGTACACCTCCATCTTCAAAGCATTTAATGAACTTAAATCTCAAACTAAGGTAACGAACAAAACCAACGAAAAGACACGTATTCCGGGTACTTCTGCAACAAAAAACGACTCTAACTGAAATGGCAACCACTAGCATATAGCATGAAAGTAATCAACGCAAAACTAATCGACGAGAAATATCCACTTTCGATGGTTTTCAAACAAGAATTTTCATTACACATGCCACAACGTTCTTAATATAACTGCTGCTGACTGTCTGAACGCTTGTGTGACCACAGTTATTTCCTAACTGAAAACGCAAACGATTGCTGGTAAATTAGGTTTAGTCTGTGGTCCCAAACTTCTTTTGCTCATGACCTACCTAAAACAGCTCTAAATTCTGATTGCCTCCATGTCTTGATATAAAAATCTTATGATTTAAAATTGGAACTCAGTTTCAGCTAAGAAGCCTTAAACACACATTTCTTGGTTTAAACATTAAACAACCTTCCAAAGACTATAGCTTCCACGAAAGAGAATGAAATAAAAATTAAAACTCGAAAATTTGGACTCAGACCTCAATGCTCCTTTAAAGATAAAATTGCCCTCGTGTATAGCGTACGCCAACGCCCCACACGTTGGGAACCACTGGGTTAGATCTTTAACTTTTAAAAAATATGTAGAGAAGGATTGGGCTGATGACAACAACATTGATCTCCTTGGATATAAATCAAATGAGGAGTGTCAAGTTTTTCCAGAAAATAATATAATTGCTTTCTTCGTCATAAAGTGCGTTGACATACGTGTTTTAATTTAAAGTATACTTAGTTTTTGACGTGAGCCTACTGAACATATCTCATTTGTTTGTTTTTTGTGATAAATGACAGTTGTCAAATTTTAAACGCATGTCCGTAACTGAAAATGTTCATGTGGTTTCAAGTATTTGCTAATAAATTGCTACATCATATCTTTTCAAGCGTTAACGTGTAGAATATTTTTTCAATAGATGGCAAAGTAGCTGATCTCTACATTTCAAACATTATCAACAGAGACAAATTTTGATCCAGTCATCAGCAGCGCTATAATATTTTTAGTTATTAACATTCCTTCCACTTGTGTCTATTTCTTGGCTTCGCGAAATCCCCACATGCCCATAAAATGTACTTAAACCTACAAATAACGACGTCTTCTATAGTGCGCTCTAACGTATGTCCTAGAATAATTTTTGCGTAAAACGTACCTACGTATACTTGCATCACCGTATTGCAGGATCGCGATCTGCATGGTTTCACCGATTCCACTAAAAGACCCAACAGCATCCAGCATCACGGTCCGCATTTTTTCAAAGTCAGCAGGGGAGATAGAATTGGAACTATCAACTACAAACACTACATCCAAGTAGTTGAGGAAGCAACCTGTGAAATATTGAAAGTCTTTCTGAATCAATTATGCCTCAGTAACAAAATGGTTAGTGAACAATGTCAACAATTCAAGACTGAATGAATTATTCCACAAACAATATAATAAATAATGCACAACGTTTTACCATTCGATTTTAAAAGATTCAAAAGTGTCTTTGAAACACACGTTAAAAATAATTTTACAGCAATAACTAAGGCATTAGCACTTACACTGATGAGAACTTCCAACCCTGTGACCAACCAATAGTCAGGACACACCTCAAGAAAATCCTACATGGCAAAAAGTTTACTTCTCTGGTCTTGGAAGTTGAATAATTTACTCATTATTTACCCTTGATCTTATTTGGAATTGTACTTTTCAAACCACTCCACTCAAGTAATAAGCTGTAGTGTTGCCCAGGTCAATGCTTGAAAACTCAACGAGAGTTTAAATGCGATTACGACACTATCACTCGATGCAGTAGAGATTTTTAAATCCTAACATGTTAATTTTTATCTGTTACCTTCCATTAATAAATCCGGACAACGTTTTTGACCAGAGATACCAAACGTGGCAGCTTTGATACAGTATCTACCCAACAGAGATAAGCGCGTGGAGGAGCAAGAGGAAAGATAATGTATGTGCGCTGCATATGGGCTCGACACAATTCTTTCTCTGGATGAAGCGATAAAGTGAGGAGCAGACACAGTAGGAAGAAATCCGTATAAACAAAGGATGGACCCATGGCTCCTTTTAAAGACAAAACCTGTTGCGAAATACTACAGTACTTTTCGTAAATCTTTTTTCCTTACACATGGTGTAGTGTATTTGTCCTAAGGTTTGTTAACTTTTATTGTTTTCAGTCCCATCTTTGTCACTCAATTCTCAGCAAGGGTAGAGCCAACGTCACATTGGTCGTTACATACAGACTTCAAAATGAAGATGTAAAACGTGCAAGTTAAACATAAACATCAAACAAGTTACCACTACGCCATATATCAAGTTTGAATGTTTAAAATCTATTTGCATTATCTGCTGCTAAATTCATACACGTGTGGTATTTTGCCACCTTCTTCATCAAATCAACAAATACTTAAGCTGAATTTAACTCACAACACAAGATGTGTAAAACCTCAAAAATATCACTTACCTAGAAATAACGGCTTTTTACAGCAACACACCCTACCATATCTAATCCTAGAGAATAAAAATGTTTTCTCTATTTTCACTTCACAGACATCATCTAAATTGTCTCTTGTCTGAACGAAGTTAATTACACATGGTGTAGTTCTTTATTTACTATATTTTTGCTTAAAAATTTACGTTTGGCATTTAGTGTTTTTTCACGCTTGTTGATGCATTTTTCCCAACCTTTTCATGTAAGTATACATAAGCATGGACATTTTGATCTCACTGACACGACTATAATTTGTCTTTTGTTTTCAATGTACTTCCGTTGCATTATACATTCAGTGTTTCATATATATGCTATCTTCATACTAGCTTGTCTTCAGGAGTCAGTTGCTTCAACGTTTTTGTTTCTTCCTGCGAATTTTTCAGTGACAAAAACCATTATCAACAAATTTTGTGTGGCAGAATCATTGTGACAGCCACTCCCTGGTTGCGGGAACATGTTACAGTATAATGTACAATTTTACCTTGTTCTTGCCAGTCAATCCATTTCATGTCTCCTGGTAAGGAACCTTTATAACACGCACCTGGAGAGAAGTAGTTATCCGAACAATGTTTTTGTCGTCCCGGGGCGCAGATCTAATCAGAGCAAAACAGCTTGTTTCAGGAAAAACAGCAAACTAAAATTTGGTTTACTGTTTCATTAAAGTTTCTCAAAGATTTCGTAACAAGCTTGAAGGGCATTTATTTTTGCAATGCAGAGATTAATCATAGAGTTTGCTGTTAGTTATAAAACTTTGATTTGAAAAGTTTTTTTGAAGAATTCTCATATCGTGTGCGTGCGAAACATTTGTAAGTGTAGTGGTTCAGTAGATAAATGTGTGCATTTCACGCATGTCTCATGTCAGGCTGAATTCAGACTAACCATTTGAAATTATTTTCAAAAGTCCACTGTTTGGGCAGAAAAAGTTCTTAATTAATCCGGGCATTGGAGAATAAAGGCAAGTCTTCTTTATTCGCATACACAGCGATATGCCCAAGAAAAAGCACTTGACTCTTCTTCCGCATGTACTGTAAAAAGTAGCTATTTGTAAATTAGTTATGAACGTATAGCGTTAAATAGACTTGTTGTCTTGCATCCACTGTTTCTTATGCTTTTGTGTTTTTTAATTTTTCTTATGATTTGTTTGACAGCAGGTCGAAGCTTTAAATACCCCTTTTACCGGGGCGTTTCGAGACTACAACGTTCTTGCGTAAGAAGCGCTGCGGCGATTCACTCAGTGGTCCCAGATGGATCACCGAACCTTTCGATTGAAAGGCGGATATTCTACCACTGAACTAATTCAATCCACCCGTAAGCCTTTGATAGTAAATAATATTTTAATGAGAGCTTTGAAAGATTTCCGCGAGTTGGTATTAAATTTAAAATTTGCATCAAACCTCGTGAAAGTGGAAAATAAACTCTTGAGCTCTTAAATAATGTTAGATGACAGTTTCTTTTATTTTTTTCACTGCACTTACCGTGAAGTTTGGGAGTGTTCCTAAGAGCGTGTACCCAATGTTGTCGGCGGTCGAGACTTGGTCGGGACCTTTTGACGCCTGGAGGTTACGAACATCCAAAACCACTTTGCACGTAACATCGGACAACCACGGATTTCGATCTTTTTTGTTCTCTAAAAAATACGCATGTGATACATGTGTGTGGCATGCTAAATTTGATCAGGAAGTTAACTTTGAGATAGTTTTTGTGTTTTGCTTTAGTAATAACACATCATAAACTGGAGAGTCTTGAACTGCTTGCAGCGCAACTTAATGCTGCAGTGTCACATAATGAAATGTGAGAAGACACTGTTAAAATAAAACCATTGTCTAGCTACGGACATACTATTTGAGAATTTCAAAATAATGACTTCATAAGCTCCAACATTTGCGTGCCGTATCAGACAGTAGAGTAAGGTCCTAAGGGGGTTGCGGCGTTCATCCCGTTACACCACTGACATCGTTGCATTACAATGGAATTCTGCTAATGTTTTCCTTGATTTAAACCAAACGTTAGTGCAAGACCAACAACAAACGTACAGTGCCAGTTCTGTAGTCTGTAGTAATGAAGACGCTGCCGTAAAGACAAGAAAACAGTTCGTATTTTTCTTTGTCACTATTACATAACCTCGATTGGACATGCATGCCTACAAATGTTTCTTTTCAAAACGCCTCGCTTCGGAGCGTATCTAAAACTTTTGTTTGGTGCGCCAACACTAGGACAATGCCCATAAAACTACATGGCAAAGAAGTTCGAAATAGCGAATGTTTTAATGCAGAGTCCAAGCAAAATTTAGGGTTACGTACCAGCTTCACAATGTTTTTTACAGCATTTTACCTTGACTGCCTTAGAAAAGATTTTATTTGATTCTCAGACTATTATCGTCGAATCAGTGCTGATTTCTTTAACTGAAGAAAAACTGTAGCATAGCGTTGTTTTTGATCTACGTTTTTTTTTCATAGGAATGCGTAGATTAAGCAGACTAAAGACCAATAAACTTGATTATGCTCACAGTCCACCAGTCACGATCACATAGCCTAGCTTCTGTACTTCAGAAGCTTTCTTAAGTAAAAACAAAGTTAAGATATTTACAGCCCACTTTCTGGCATAAGTGTTCGTAAACTGTAGAACAATTTTGCGTCGTGATCAAAAACACAAACTGAATTAAAATGATGCTGTTCAAAACTCGGCATCTTGACAATACGGGTAGGCCTTAGTTACCAGTGAGACAAACAGAGAAACGCATATTCAATTGGGCTTCACCAACGTAACATGCCGCGGTATTTGAGAACATACCTTTCTTCCACTGCCGTTTACTAATTTACGTATACTGCTACTATGGCCCATTCCGTCGTTGACGATGATGAGTTGGGCGCTTCTCCATTTTTATACGTAGCTTATGATTGAAATTGCAATTCCGTCATTTAGGATAGCACGCCGTCTGTTACGATCAGTCGCAAACGTTTACTAAGACTGCGAGGAGATGCGGGAACAAATGATGTTACGCTTGATAATGCCCTTGCAGCGTACATAGCTTGGGTATGCTAGTTCTACGTGGCACATTGTGGAATTCGCTGTTTGTGATGTCCTGAGGCCAGTAGTCACCTTCCATTTGACCTACGTCTCCAACGCAACGCAGACGTCGCTGGATCACAATGATGATGAGGTCATGGGACCCAGTAACAAGCAAGATGTTAGAGTTAGTGCCACGATCCCTCCTGAAGACGCAAGAATGGAGCGGAGCCAAGTGTGATATGAGGCTGCATGTACACCATATCTCACTACTGCATAACAGGGCGCATGTGTAGTAGACCCTGACCTTGAGTTTGATAGTAAGGCAGTGGCTCTTCCAAACCCTAGAGCAAGAGTGAACGAAATTGGTTGATGCTTGCCTAATCTGTTGACTGATTTTCTCGTGCACATGATTAGAAGAGTTGACAACAGATTCCAGGTAAGAGAACTTGTCGACGACTTCAATTGGTGAGCCATTGATGAAACTGCTTGGTGGTTGGGGTACTCCAAGTGGCATTGCGACGGCTTTTCGTAAGCTGATGGTTGTGCCAAAGTATGTGCAGGCCTGAGCAAAGCAGTCGCACAGATGTTGCAAGTTCGTCTCACAGTGAGCAACTAGAGAAGCACCATCAGCGTAAAGCAGTTTGTGAATGAGTATATGTTTGGTCTTTTAGTTTTTGCACGTAGACAGGAAATCTTGAAGAGGCCATTGCAGCTGCAAGTGTGGAGCATGACTGCGTCCTCCACTGGGAAAGCATGAGTGAAGTGAGCTGACAAGATGATGCCGAACGGAGTGGCTCCCTGACGCAACCCTGTTCCCTCTTGCAAATTGGGAAAGTTGCATACTTGTGCCCATCGAACTGGACTGCCGCCTTCATGGTCTCGTAGAAGGCTACAGGATGGAAAGTAGATTTTCGGGGCATTCTAGCAGTTTGACTACGTTGTATAATCTCGAGAGGGTCACCGTATCAAAGATTTTGGTCAGGTCTGTGAAAATCACGCACAACGGAAATAATTGCTTGACGCTCCTCTCATGGAGTTATCTGAGTGAGCACATCACGTCAGTTGTGCTTCTCGATGGACAAAAGCCCCACTGTCTCTGGGGAACATTCCATCAGCGATCTTCCAAACTCTGGGAAAGAGAAGAAGAGCAAAAACCTTACCGCGTATTTACAGAAGCGAAAATGCCACAATAGTTGTTGCAGTTTCTGCGATTACCGTTGTTTTTGTAGAGGGTAATGATGTTGGCTTCTCTTAAAATTTCCGGAAGACAATGATATATCCAGCAGGGTTGCGGAGTCGGAGGTAAGATATCCGCCTCCAACTCCGACCGTTCCAAAATTTCGACTCCGACTACCACTCCTTGACATTAAGGGAGTGAATATTGGCTGTTAAAATCAATGGAAATGGTGGTGCACATAAAGAAATATCTGTTTCAACAAAAGTTTCAAAATAAATTGTACCATTTCAACAGGAATTCCCAGCTTAGGAGTGTGATGTAAAAAATGATCCAATTGGACATCCATAGTCGGAGTCGGACAAAAAAGTGTTGTTAGGAATCCGACTCCACCCAAAACCTCCGACTCCGTCTCCGCAACCCTGATTCGTGAATGTGAGCTAGTAGCAAAGCTTGAGAACTAGTAGAAGAGAGCTAGTATCAAAGCTTGCCACGGTTTTTCGAAATCTCGGGGAATGTTGTTTTCTCCTGGGGACTTTTTCTTTTGATATCACTGATTGCAAGTATCACTTCTCGGGTGAAAGTGCAGTCCAGTTCTTGAAGGTAGGCAGCTTCTGCAAGCAAGATAATGCCGAATGGCTGACTTTGACTGGGTAGCCATAGAAAGAAATGTAGTGGTCGACCACGTAATCCTGTTGAGCAGAGGTGCCGGTCAAAAGCGCTCCAACAATTGAGAGCAAAGGGGATGCTTTCTTTAAACTTGGATCGATGGCCCTTCCGTATGCCTTTGAGGAGGCTGCGACGGTATTCATAATCTGCGCTTTTTTGTATGCCGGTACATAATTTTTTCCAGTAACTTTCATAGATTTTGCCATGGTGAATACATAGACAAATCTCGATTTTCTGCATTCTGTATTTGCCCATACATACGCAAGTTGATTTGCTTGTGTCTATTGTTGTTGCGCGAAACAATGTGCTGCCGGCATGTCGAGCCAAACCTAATTTGTTGAATTTATGTGCATGCGCATCTAACACGCCAGAGAGCAACGGAGGTGATATTTTAGCAAGCAAAACTGGTTGTCAACATTACTGATAGCTTCATTAACGAACGGTACTCCTTGTACTTATCCTGAAGTTTGTGCTTAATGCCAAGGCAGGCTTAAAAGGCAATTAAATCTTGCTTTTTCAAGCTCTGTTGTTGTCTATCGTTCCGAAAAGATTTAAATTATATTTGAGGATCCGTCGAAACATGGGTACTTTAAGCCTTGTCTGCTAAATTAAAGCCTACGTAACACGGAAGCAATGACAATTCGTCGCGGTATCAACCAATCTGCTAGGACGCATATTCTCTGGCACATTACAATTCAATGTACTGATTGAAAATCAAAAACTTTTAAAGCATTAATGTTTTTTTTCTTGAGTAAGGACTAACCTAACCAACTTTCTGGTTTACAAGAGAACAACTCTTATTTTGTAAGTTCAAAATAGCTGTTTCTCACCGTTTTTCCGAAAACCCACCTTTGTCTTGACCAGATTTGCTGAAGTTCAGGATTTTTGTGAAATTGCCGTTCAATATTTGCTGGGAAAAATTCGTTGTTTGGGCCATCATATTTTTGTAGGCTGTAATTTGGGAAAAATTTCCCGTGCACGTAATGACAGATCCGTTTGAAAGGTAGCGTTGTTTCAACTGAAGAGAAAACTTTGGACTGCTGAGAAAAATGCTAAAAAAATAATTTGGAAGTTAGTTGATCAAAATTGAACTAGTTCAACCATTTGTAACTTTTATGTTCACATACTTGGATATGTATTATCAAACAATTCTCCAGATGTTCTATGAATACGTGAAAGTTAGAACACTAACTGAGACAAACATACTGTAATAATAAACTTTTGGGCATTCTTAACATGTCTTGAAAATTTGCAAATTTTTGAGGATAGAAATAAAGCAAATGCAAATCTTTTAAGAAGGATATTTCGTCATATAAGGCTATAATACAACCATCTAGATTTGGCCAATGTTACTGCGTCTCAAGATTGGTACAAATTTTGAGACCGTCAGTGAGTTAGAGCGCGAGGCACATGGTTTACATGATAATAACAAGCAACACTGCATCGCAACGGGATGGCAAACGCCCCTCAATGTATTCTGGTGCCCAATATTTCAAATACTGATCATAGCTAGCTATTTCTTCAAAAGTTTATTTCAAAATTGGTTGAATTTTTAATGCTACGTTGAATGTTGTACTTTATTTTCTTGGTACTGTTTAGTCTCAAAAACTTGAAAACTAACCGCTAAAATGCATTTTATGCACTACTGTTGAAAAAAACACAAACAACTTCCAGAGGTTTTTCCATTTCATTTTCTCGCTATTTTTTAAATTAAATTTGTGCACTTGAGGATGCAAGCAATTTTTGAAGCTTCGACGTGTTGCTGCTATAGTGCAAATTAACGTTTGCCTAAGTTCGCGCTATGTTTTGTATTGTGTTTTGGAGTGATCAACAGATCAAATCACCTGAGGTTTTTACTTGTGACGGAAGCCAGTATCACGTAACCAGCGAACATGGGAGTTCGTTTGGAGTTTGATGCGTTGATTCGAATCACAACTGGAACTCCAGGCGTTACGTCGAGGTTGAAACACAACATTTGTACTCTTAGTAATACAATTGCAGTGCACAGAAAATTAAACTTCCACGCCATACTAACCTTCCCCCTCGATTTCTGAATGTATAGTGCAAACACTTCTTGTTGATTGCTGAACACTAGCAACTACATTTTAGCATACATATGACTGACAGGGTTCCTACGCCATTTTGAATACAAATTTCCAGATTTTAAGACCTAACATTTCCGTATGACATACCCAGGTCAAATACAGGAACTACAATATTTAACACGATAAAAGTAAAATTATATCCATCTTGAATAAAAAATATCATGAAAACGTATGTCAAAAGATCAAGTTTGGAAAATTATTTTCTTTTTTATACAAACAAACCAAAAAAATTTTTTCCAGACTGGAAAATAACAAAAACCTTTTCCGTACTTTTCCATACTTTTCAAGACTGCGTAGGAACCCTGGTTTGAAGAATCTGAACACGTTGTAGGACACCGCAGATCTTGTAGAAACTACAACTAATTCGTTATAAGCCAGTAAAGCACTTTTGTTTTTAACAAATGTTTTGAATTCTTAACAAACATGAGATATAGGAAAACCTGAAGAAACTGCAAAACTGAAATTCATAGCGAGCGTTTCTTAGGAGTGGAGATTGGCGAGCTCTTCTGGTGTTTACTTCCTTGATAGTAAAAAGAAATCTATAAGAGATACATGGTAAAGGTTGAGGTCGTGAAGTGCAATAATCTGTTTTAGTCAAACATGTTTTTGCTTCTTTGCCCACAAGCTTTATAACAAAATACTTCACCGGAAAACGTTGCATCAGCATAACGTCAAAAATGTTGAAGCTTGGCGAAAAGCATTCTTTACCATGCAAACAGCTGTGGTTTTGATCTTTTTCTGATAGCGTAGTGCAGGGGTTCCCAGCCTGGGGTACATGTACCCCTACGGGTACATTTGTCAATCTGAAGGGGTGCATTTAAGGTTAGCAATAGATATGGGAAAGACATATTTGTATATTATTTATTTTCAAATATTTATACATATATCAGTGAATATTATTTTCAAAAACCATTGCTTACTTATTGTTAATTATATAGTTCGAAAAATCTAAAAGTTCTATTAAAAATTCAGTGGATTTTGTTATTTACGCAGCCTTTCCCTCATAAGAAATTTTAGGGGCACATGCTCTTCTGTCGAAATGCTGAAGGGGTACATGGTCGTAGAAAGGTTGGGAACCCCTGGCGTAGTGAATATCATTTTCCTAAGCACGTTAGTATTGATATATCTCGGGCGATGTTCTCGTATGAAAAAACACTGAGCTTACTAAAGACTATGGTTTCTTAGAAAATGCTTGAAATATTGCGTGTGCTTCTTTCAGAAGAATTATTCTGGTTAATTTCGCTTCATCTTTAGAATTGAAGTCGCTCTCTGTTTGAACAAGTTCTGGTTTCAGTTATAAAACTGCTCTGCTGATTTTTCTGTCAATGCGCTGGTCCGTTCGTAACACCTTTGTTGTCCTTTCAGGAAAAAACAGTCGCCACTAACAATAGTTTGTTTATCAATGGGCGCAACCCCGTCACTCAAGCAAATCCTGTGCGTTTTCAAAACGCCACTATTTCAAGTCAGAGGCGTGGTGCGTGGCATGGTGTGACGTCGCACACCATCAATCAGAGACGTAGTGCGTGGCATGGTGTGGCGTGGCACACCATCAATCAGAGAAGTTGTGTGTGGCATGGTGTGATGTCGTACACCATCAGTCAGAGACGTAGTGAGTGCCATCTTGTGATGTCGCACACCATCAATGACGACAACGTAAATTTAATGTTTTTCTATGACTAGCAATGTTTCGTGATACAATATCCCATAAAAGCCCAACAAAACATCTGGGGGCAATGCCGTAGCATCCCAACTCTGGGCCCCCTCAAAATGTTTGCAGGGGCCCCTTTTATGGTGATTTGTAAAAAAGGTTTCGACATTATGGGAGATTCCGAGGCCGAATAGCCATTGGTCTTCACAACAAAATATCCCGATTTTTATTTATTTCCTGTTCCACTATTTTTTAGTTTCACTTGCGGACACAAGTTCGGCAGGACCGTCGCCAGAAAGTCTTCGATTGGGGGCTTCGTGTTTGTGCAGGGGGGCTAGGCATTCTGAAAATGTACATTTAATTCACAACACAGCATTTGCAAATTGTGCAATTTAGTTGTAAAATTATCAAATATTTTTGCGCAAATACCCACAATAGGCTGGCATAGTTTGCAACTAACAATTTTTGAACCAGCTTAACAAAAGGAATTGCGTCTTAATCATTGGCAATTAATTAACGAAGATTATTTAGAGATGTTGCAATGAAATGCAAATGTTAGCAAAAATTGCAGAAATCAGAATCAAGCATATAGTTCAGTTACGGAAACACTTACAGAAGGAACAAAACTGAGACCGGTCAAAGCAGTGCGCCGCGATGGACGTTTTCTTTCATTAGCGCAAATTGATAAACTTTACCATGAGCTCAAGTGACTTTTTCTTAAAAATCATGAGCATCGTGCTTTTAACTAGCAAAAATACGCATGCATAAACCTCTCTAATATCTAGACTTATAAGCTCCTGGTGTGTCGCACATGTTTAGATTCATAATATTTTTCATCTCAAATAGGCTGTAAATCTTGGCAAATATACAGTAGACTAAGTCCGACGACGTGAACGCAACATTGTCAACATAATCCACTAACTGCACTACTCTGTTGGGGCTCCAGGGTTGCCAACATTTCTTTCAACGAATATACCAAATCTTGTCCAAAAATATATGCAACAGATACCAAACTTCTCTGCAACAAAAAACTTCAAATTTAATGATATTTTCCCAGGACCGTAACCAGCTTGGGACCCCAGGGGGGGGGGCGAAAATTTTTATGAGATGAAACCAAAATTTTTTACCTATGACCAATAGTTTCAAACTATGTCCAGCACATTTTTCCAGGGAGGCGAAAAATTTTCTAGGCGGCTTTGTCCCCACTGCGCCCACCCTGGTTACGGGCCTGTATTTTCCATACTTTCTTACGACTTCACTAACGATCATAGAGTTGCTGTTGCGCAGTGTCATCGCATAGAAGCTGCAAGATCAATTTCTACTTGCCTAACTTCAACAGTGACAGATTTATTAATCCTGGAAAATTCAACCTTCTAGCATCTACAACTGCATTTCCATTTCTTTTGTGGTCCACCGCATTCTTACGCTGTCTAATAGCTGCTTTGCGGTTTGCAATTTTCTTTTTGCACAGTTTGCAGAAAGGATAGGCCTACAAGCACCATTGCAAGCCATGCAAATTCTATCAGTCACACTTCTACAGATCTTCTACCACCTTCATACGCAGCTTTACAAACATTGGATAGATGCATTGGCTGACGAAAACACATACCCAGAGCTAAGTTCAGTTGCACTTCTCAGCTCTCTTCCAGTCTCGCCTTCTGCTTACATAAAGTGCACGCCTACTCCCATGCTAAGCAAAATCATATAATTTTTCATATACAGTATAGTTTTAACAGTTTAGCACCACTATGATTCTTCTGCTCATGCTTTGCAACATAGCAAATAATTTGGTGAAAGTCTCAATAAAACCCTCCGAAAAAATATTTACCAAATATATAAAAAAACTTTCTTTTATACCAAATAAAAAATGTGTACTACAAAGCACTTTGAAAAATCTGCGAAAATTTTGAAATTTGGTATGCGATTATGTATGTACCAGTTGGCAACACTAGGTGGGACAAGCTTGGCTGTGATTTCTAAATAATAAGTTCTAACAACACTATTAACTCCATCTTGCTCTCTGAACAGCAGGCTGCGCAAATGTGTAACTTTGGTCATGAGTAACGAAGGTATCTTGCTTCTATGCAGTACAAAATACGAGAAGAATACCTGGGCTGGGCTAGCCATAATAAATTTTTCCACATCTATCACTACACACTATGCGTTGATCAAGTGGAAGTCTGACTTCTGAACATACACAACCGGGCGTAACGCAAGCTAACTTAACTTAAAACACTCCAAGCAACGAATGCTGACGCTTCACGCTCAAGCCGCAAATATGTTTATGACCTCACAAACAGTGGTGGACTTAGGGTTGGGAGGCCCGAGGCAAAGTTAAAAAGGGAGGTCCTCTGACGACGTCATCATACTCAGCTAACCGTGATAAGGCCTTTTGATCAAGCCTAGGAGGGGATTATGCGGGCCACCCAAGGGCACGTTCCTGAAACTACGACATGACTGACATAACAAGTTGCAAATGGGAATTTATGATACACAACTTTAGAAACACTGAAAGTTGGGAAGCCAAAGCTAGCAACACATAAAAGTTAGGTTATAGCAAGCTGACATCGCCCCCCACTTCTCTAGGTTTACAGTTGCGATTGGGAGCCCCTATGAAAGGAAGGCGCTTACACATTACAATTGCCATTGGGGGCCTTTTGTAAGCGGAGTAGGCCCACTTACACATTGTAGTTTCTTATGGCTACCACTTCAAAAGCAGAGTACTTAACGCATTGCAATTGCTGTTGAAGGCCCTTTGAAAACAAAGCACCTACACGTTGTACTTGCTGTTGGGGGCCCTTTCGAAAGCAGAGTACTTATGATCTGCTTCGGAGTATTATATTAATGGATACAAAGTTTTTCACTGATAATCAGGAAAATTTTACCGCAAGACACCTCGAGGAAGGCACTGAAAAGTGGGGTCCCGAGGCAAGTGCCTCGCCTGCCTCCCCTTAAACACATCGCTGATAAAAAGCGCATAAAAAATGATGAGATGATGTTATTCTATGTAGCAGCTGCAAGTACTGCTCCGTCTATAAATTGCAGGACAGAGCAGAATACAAATTGATAACAACTTAACTAATTTCTAGTGTTTCATGTTTTAATCTGGGGGATTGTAGGTATATTTGGTAGGGCTAAGCTCAAAAAACCGTGGCGACGAGACTGAATTTTGCCCCCTGTGACAGCGTGCCCCCCAAATGGGTAGTATGGAGGGTGGCTGATACGGCTCTGTCTGGGGGTGGAAATATGATGACAAGCTTGCTTGGTCATGCCACATTACTAACCTTGAAAAAACTATCTTACCTAGTGTTGAATTTTTTTATAGAATTAGGCATTATCTTTAAATGAAAGCGCACTCAAATCACTGTATATTAGTATCGTCTGTAATCAATTGCAGTATGCAATTGGAGCTCGGGATGGAATTGGCAAGAAAAGCCTTAGACGGTTAGACGCATTGCACAAACATATAATTAGAGCTACTGTATTGTTGCATGCCTGTGAAGTTTTAAACCCACTTGCAGTGGCATGCAACACATGCAACAGCTTAAAGCGGATGTTGTCAAATAAGTGAAATTTTGCAAAGCTTGCATATCGTCATCACTGAACCTCGATTGAACCCATAACACATCGAAGTTTACGGAAATCTGATATCCATAAACTAGAGCCAGACCAGCAGTAAGGCCGTAACTTAAATACGTCTTCCTAGATGCAGTGCATAGTCCGGGAAGCTGCTTCCGACAAGCGTGGTTTACACACAGTGGCGGCTCATGATTATTACTGTGATTCGTGGGGTCTGCAACTCCTCCCAACAAAGATTTTATAAAGACTAAAAAGCATTAGGTTTTCCACGGTCGTGCGGACTGTCGTGACGTATGACATTTCCTTCGATCCAATTGTAAAACTTCCGTATGTTGCAATGTTGCAGTGACATGTTATGGGTTGAATGACTGGTGCGGCACTGGTATCTTTACAGTTATAAGTACATGTATTAACCCAACGGAAGTAACAACTTTCAGCTCGTTGTTTTCTGATCCACTGCAGTCTGCCCTTATCTCACAGACATAACCTTCCCTTCACAGTCATTAAATGAAAAAGAACGATTGTTTTGCACCACGGTAGTTGTATTATAAAACGTGACAATTTACCAACTGCAATTGTCCCAGTCGCATTGACTCAATGTATCGAGAACAGAAGCACCCACAGACGATCGTATCACATATCCGTACTAGAGAAAGGAGTGCCTTTATCGATTGCCTTACAACTCTGGACAAACAATTGTCTATCCTGGAAATACCTAACACAGTTATTTGACGTCCTTTACTAATAGAACGATGCTGCGATCGATTACCATTTGTGTGAATATAAATTTAATGATTAGTGCAAGAAATCCTAGTTTAGGATTTGCTGAAACATTGGGAGTTACTACATGGGTTACAATTAAATCGTTGTGTAGTGTTTCAGTCAGAGTTAATTTTGATGTTAAGAGTATTTTTGGAAGCCTACTTGACATTTGAATCCAAGCACGAATTTGAGCTGCAATTGAAAACTGTAGGCCTACTTCAAAATGATATTCTACAGCAGGATGTGCAACCCGTGGCCTGCGAGCTAAAAGTGGCCGGGGGCTGAAGAGTGAAGTTTTGTGGCTCGTGGAATGCTCCAGATTTTAAAGGAAGCATTAGGGTTATGGCCAAAACATCAATAATTAATTAATACGCTAATGAATCCTTAGGGGATTAGCTAATTAATTTGTGTTTTTTTGGCCAGAACTTGCCAACCACAAACGCTAAAAGTCAACCAAAGGCTCCAAAGATGCGGATTTTGGCCTAGTTGATTTTAAAAGAAAAAACAAATAAATTACCTACTGAAGTTTTTCTCAAGACCCGATGACGTCATCCGAAAATCCCTTGACCCCACCCACTCATATCATCACCCCAAAAAAGTTAAAACACGAAAGTTCCTCATATCATCACCCCAAAAAAGTTAAAACACGAAAGTTCCCGGATTTTTTTAATCGAACCTAGAAGGCTTCTTTAGAGGGTTTGAACAGCTCTCTAGCACTACAAGAGGTTGGAAATTCTTGCCTTGACAAACAAGCACATGCTTGCCTTGACAAACAAAATAATGTACTTATAATTGAAATAATAAGCCTACACCTCAGGGTGGTGTTCGGTTACGTTACACCGATTTTTTGCGAGCGTTTTTAAGAGCAAGGTCGCTGATCAAATCACTGAAGGTTAGTAACCAGTGGCATGCAGAGATCTGATAATTCCAGGGGCGACTGCTTGATTGTATGCCCCCTACCAAATTCTAGTATTGAGTAGCAGTGTATGGTGGTCATTGCTACTGGATATACGCTGTTTGCAACGTCATGTTATGACGTCATGTTTGCGTTTGCATACCAACGTTTAGGCGAAGTTTGTTGACGCAATCTGCAAATTATTCTACACGCACTCTCCTTACTCGTTGCACAATGTCACTGTAAGGAACATAAATCATCAGCGCTTCAAATTAAGAGACCGGAGAAAAAGAAGGAATAGTCGGTTGACAAAATATTTCGTTCAGTCCCTTCATTCTTATTATAATAAGTAAGCTCATTCCAAGGACACAGTAACTCAATGAGGTTGCACTCTCATTCCACTAGCAGCGTTTTATTCAACCTCGATCGACTCCATTCATTTGAGACTGCGGCATTTTTTTTATAATTTCTTCCTTGATAAGATTTTACTATGAACATTTAAAAGTTATGCTTAAAAATAGTAATATTGTCACATTACTTCAATACCGGTATGTTTTAACATAATGTTTCATATGGCCAATAAACGAGCACTTCTTGTTGAAGTTTGATGCACATTACAGTAATTAGCTTCAATTTTTATTTATTTCAACATAATTTTGCAAGTCTTAGGGACCCCAAATGGATTTTGTTCCGCCTAAAACGATTTTTCTTGGAGGCCCTGTTTGTAGGCAGGACCGGCGAAAACCATACCAGTGTCCTAGGCAAGATCCGTTTTTAGCGCACCTCTTGGCTTATGACGTCATCCTGCTCAATCAACCGTGGCACGATCTGTTTAAACGTAAGCAACCACAATCCCTTTGCTCCTTGTACATCTTAATTTTGCCGTTGCGTCCTATGCAAGGTCCATTCCAGCAACCCTCCACTAAAAAGACCCTTTTAAGGACGATCTTTTTTACATGAAACTAATTTATTCGATGCATGGCAAGTTTATTTGAACACCAAGTTCATCTAAATATTATCTACACAAGTAACAGGCGTTACAGCACTCACAAGTAACAGGCGTTACAGCACTCACTATAATTGGTATTTTTACTCTCGCAAGAAACCCTTTAGGGACCGCAGAATCCGATATATTGACATTACTGCACGATTTTTGCGATAACTCGCAAACCGCTAAAGTTACGTCCACCAGGAAGGTATTGTAAGAAACGTTTTTTCAGCGCGCATATTTTGAAGTATTGGCGATAGCTTTGTGGCGTCATTGGCGAACTCAAACAGGGGAAAAACTGAAAGAGCAAAGTAGTCGAAACAAAAGCAGTGGGTA
>JGI24021J15306_10000658_pt1 | contig 28522 bp, 20 predicted proteins | sample Ectturendosymbi1_FD_15306 | JGI IMG/M metagenome (IMG submission 15306) | reverse complement strand
AAAAAACCCCCCCCCCCGAAATGAAAAGCTGGTTGCTCCCCTGGCTCTCATGGTCTATGTTTGTGAGATATTCGCTAAATTAAAAAGATTGTCAGGAAGGTACGATGCTTAAAACATAAATCAAGAAAGTATGCGGTGCCTGTGTATCCTGATAGCACATTTTGAATAATTAAGTGTATATATTTGAGCAAGATATCATGAACAAATGCGAAACGTCTACTTTCAAGAAGTGGTTAATCACTTTTAAGATAGCCTATATAAAATATATTTCTACACCTTTACTCGGAAACAAAAAGACAAATGAAACATTTATCTTGATTGATGGTAGATGGATGAAAAAACAAAGAAGTCAAGTGAATTGGGTATTGCCAGATTTGATTTGCTCTCCTTCGCTGCAAGTGGAGAAGGTAATTAATTAAATACAAAAATATAGTTGATTCCAATGAAATGCCGTGTGCAATATTAAATCACCAGAGGATACATTATTCGCATTAAGTCACAGTTTCTAACATATAATTTTATATTTTTCAGCTGAGAGCACTTACGCCTTTGATGCTATATAGGTACCAGCGCCTGTTTTTCACTTTTGTAAATGACTTTAGAATAAGATTAGCAAACCCATCGCCATGGGCGGAGGCTTTGGTGGGCTTACCCCCCCAAACAAAGCTTTTAATCCCCCTAAATTGAATCCTAAAGCACTACAAATCAATGATTTTTGACAATTTTTAGAATGTCAAGGCGCCCCGCACAAACGCAAAGACCCCCACAGAAACGCAAAGCCCCCATATTGAAAACTTTCTGGCGACGGTTCTCAAGATTAGTTCATGCTTACTGAGATATGCGACTTTCTTCGGTTGTAATTTACGAAGCGTGAATTGAAACTTTACATGCACTTAATTTGCTTTGGCCAACCACGCACCACCCTCCGCCAGAAAATTATATTTGATTTAACGAGAACTTGAGCAATCTCCAGGTATTTTTCTTTGTCCGCAGACGATGTTTTACCAAGACCAACTCAACTAAGTTTTTCACAACATTCTCCTAAAAATAGGGGCACAGGTTTAGGTATTTTTACGAATCACGAACGATAAAAGGAAATTTTATGCTCACTTCAGTTTCCTAAAAGGGCTTTTAAATTGGCAAGCCAGGATTTAGATGTAGTTTGCTGCATCTTAAAGTGATGAGAACATCTCTTTTTTTTAAAGAATCAATATCTCGTGGTGTTCAGTTCTCAGCATGCATCTATGTAGGGTAGCATACCCAAAATCCATGTAATTTTAGATTTGTTTTCATTAATGGTTAAGTTATGTTTTGACACCGAGTATGAATAGTTTGAAGAAAATTATGAGTGTTGTACACTTGCTGTAGATTGGGAAAGCTATACCACAAAAATGCTAGTTTTCTGATGAAAACTCATCAGCAACAAGTTTTTATTTGCAAGAAAATTATTGCTCACAGTTAGCACGCATAACAGCTACATCTGTGAAAATGGAAAATCTGAGAAGCTCTTTTCCAACGAACGAAGCTTACATAACGGTTCTGTACGTTTATATAATAGTTACATAAGCTTGGGTAACGGGAAATTCCTAACCATTTCTTAAAATGATCTGCACTGAGCATCGTTAAAATGAAATATTTAACTGTGTACCTGTAACCGTTGGCGTCCCAATATTCACAACAAAATCAGCGGGTTCACTTGAAGTTCCTTCGATGGCGAAAAACACATTGTTTTCCAATACTGCTGTGTCAGCTGGGGTGTAGGTAAATGATTGCACGACATTAGGTTCATTTGCTATCGCTCTGCAATGAAAACGGCAAGCTGTAATTTTGTAAAGGTTAAAGCACAAACAGCTTTCAAGGGTAACTCTAATTATATTTGTGATTGTGAATGGAGCAAACTGCTTTAATCCGACACTAGTGGGCGTGCCCATCGAAGAAGTTTCGTAAAGACGGAGTGGGCTGCAGCTGTTCACGTAATATTTAAATCTGCGGGAGCTTAACAGCAGTTATTTGTGTAACAGTCAGATTTTCATATAGCCACGGACTTAAACTCGTCTCAACCAGATTCTGACTAATATCCTCTTGCCTGAAACGCAACAGTGGAGACTAGCTTAGCCTTTCTTGTAGGCGTGAGAAGGCGTGGTCTTGTAGATATGCTAAGCGACCGTTTTTGTTCTATCACAATATTTGACACTCATTTTGTATCACAAAACCACAGTTTTGTCATAATACTTGGTGGCGCTGGCGCCACATGCCCGGCATAATGCATTAGATAAGGGCGTTGTGGTGATACAGCTTTGCAGTTTTGGTTGTATGGGCACAAAGTGAGGGTTGAAAAAGCTGTAAGTCACAAAATTTAATTTTTGCCAGGCAGTTCTTGCGCCTTCGTCAAAGTGGCGTCCATGCATGGCACAAGCCATGCCTACCATACCTATATGCCACTGGCTCAAACTCAGGCCTTGACAACTTTAATTTACGTTTCGCTACGCTGTTAGGGTCTGCCTTACTTACATAACATCGTACGCTGCTGAGCTTGGCTCCCGTACTTGAGTTGATAGATAACAAATAGCGGTTCCTCGGGTTGTGAAGAACTGAAATGTCGTCGATGAAGGCAAGTTCACATCGAAAGACTGAGTACGTCCTAATTGTAAAGTTCCTTGAATAGCCGAATCATCAGTCACAGTAGCTTGCTCTGTCAAGGACCAAATGAAATCCGCCGGAAAAGATTGTTAGGATAAACAGGTCAGTTTGGTTTGCCAGAAGCCTACACATTGATTCTTGTAGGGTACCGCCAATATATCTGGAAGCTAAAAGTCGCTAAAATATATTTTTGATACCAGGGTTTTTTTAAGGTGTTTTAGTGACCCGATTCGGGTCCCTAGAATTTCAAATCGGGTCCCTAGAATCAGAGAAATCGGGTCCCTACAGGTCCGCATCGGGCACCTAACATTTTCCTTAAAAAAATCCTGTTGATGCCAATGAATCAAACAATAAAAGTTTCGACATAAGTAAAGCTGTAAGTCTGTAACTAATTGCAAATTCACTGGTAAAATAACAAAATGCACTCTCCGGGATTTAACATACAGAAAATTACTTTTCACGGCTTTTCCTGCATCATTTACAGCAATTGTAAATAACTTGATGCAGAAATACAATGCACAGAGGGGTTATCCCGCTCTGAGTTTGAAAATGTAAACTCTAATGCATAGTATTGTGAATTTCTGATCACTTCCAAAGTGTTAACTTGCTACAAACTTGTGTTCTTATCTCTTTTCCCACAAATCAAGGTGACCTATGCATATAAAGGGATACTAAAAAGCAGTAGCAAATTCACTGAACTGATTCACCACAACTACGTTTTGCAGGCATGTGCGTGATATAAAACGAGTTTCGTAAAGAGAAATAGCTTTACCAAATAAGCAAGTCGCAAATTGTGTATAAAAGCACTTTATTTACTCTTACAAAGTATTTGGCATCATACCAGAACAAATGGTTTCTTGTACTGTTTCAGTGATGGTAAACAGAGATGCAGCATCAGATACAAGCAAAGCATGCGTGACATTCACGCCTGAAGCCAGACTGGTCAATTCACTCTGAAACGTACGCAAATGCTCTGCGATGAAGGAAAGAAGAAATACGAAACATTATACGAATAGGTTAGAGCAGTGTTTTTCTACCGGGGTTCCGCGAGTGGCTGCCAGGGGTTCCGTTGAAACAGCCCAAAATTGCCTGGAACGAAATTCGTTTATTACAGAATGTAGGATAGACACTTGGATCATTGCATAGGGTTCCATGATCAACGCAAACATTTGCGGAAGGTTCCGCTGCAGCAAAAAGGTTGAAAAACACTGGGTTGGAGCTTTCACTGAAGTTTTAAGTCGAGTTGCCACTTGTAACCCTTAGATTCTTATTCGTTTTCTGATGGTTGTCACGGAAGTTAGGTAACCAGAACTAAAGTAACGTTACGCAAGGTGTCCACGGGCAGAGGCAAAGTGAAGTTGTTGATAATTTCTCAGGGAAGTGGTGTGAATGCCTCAGCTTTAATTCTGTCAGTGTGCTGCAATGTGCGTAGGTTTCAGACCCGCCTATAGTTTTAAACATGTCATGGAAACTCCCATCTCTTAAATTGTAAAGCTTTTCAGCTTTGTTTCAAACGTTTTATCTTCTTGAATCAACGTTACTGCAAAAAGCTTTTCTGCAACTGCTTCAGGAAAACTTGGCGTAATGAAGTTGCAGATGTTGGTAACACTCTTTCCTAAAAGAGAGAGACTTATTGTCTCATTTGACACAGCTAACAAGCAGAAACAATGCAGAGAAGCCATTATGCAAAGAAGCAACCAATTCTCAATGGAAATTAGAATAAATGAAAACACATCGGCAAAAGAGCTGATCAATGTTAGCAAGAATTGTCACTGTGTGACATACTGTACGATTGGTGAAAGACCATGGACGTCATCTAGTCAAACAACCCCGTTTGAAACTAACAAATGTTAGAAAATATCAGTTAGAAATAAAATAGGCACAATTATAAAACAAACAAGCACACAACGTGGTGAGGAAAAATTGCAGATGGAAAGAGCATGCCGGTGTACACAAGGAAGTGGGTCTCGTCTCACTAAAAGCCAAATTTGTTAAGCTATCCTGTAACATGAAGGATCTTAGACCTATTTTTATCAATTACAATTTTAAAAATGATCTCTAACAACTTGCAATTGAAAATCCGATGGTAAGCAGTAACCTACATACAATACATTTTTGCACCAACACTCAAGAGCATGGGGAACTGCATTTCTTCTAGCTCGATTTTGATCTTTTTCACAACAATTGAAAGCTAAGAATCTATCGCCCGCAAATTGTCACGCGCTATACACAGCGCTGAGCCACTGTTCGCACGCCACTATAAATGTAACCAAGGAGACAAGACACGATCGTAATATGAAATCGTTTTTTACTCATAAATCCAAATTTGAACAAGCAAGCTTAAGAGGTCTTGTTTGTTTCACTGTGCTGTCCGCTTTATTTTGATTGTGGCGTTTATAGTGAAAAAATAACAAATTTAAGAATGATAAAAACAATGCACGAACTACTTGTTAACAATACATGTATTTCGCTACCATACTCGCTCGCCCTTGCGAATTTTTCACGCCTCCAGTTTAAGAACCCAGGCTCTAGAGAGAATCGAGACATATTTTGAAAATCGTAAGTCGTAAAACACCTTCGGTGCAGCGTAAATTCCCCGCGAACATTCAGCCGGTGCGGGACGATTGTGGGGTTATTTTTACCTAACAGATAGACGCAAAATGGTATAACTCAAAAAGTACTTGTCTGATTGACCACAAATTTTGCAGTAAGATGCATTTTCACAAGAAAAAAATCGTGTAAAATTTGGTTGCTAAAAACCAACAATTAAAAAATTAAAAACGTTATTCCTTCATATGCAACAAGTTACTGAACCCAAATTTTTAGGTGAGCGCGTTGCTAGCCACTCGCAACAAGAGCAGTCTGCTGCACTGGGAACAGAGTCCGGTTGCTTCATTCAAAAGCACAGTAGATAACTCGGAGAGTTCTTGATGAATTAAACTCAACTTTTCAGGAAAGATACATAAATGCTAGAAGAACATTTTTGTAAATTTTTGTTGCAAAAAACTAATTTTAAAAAAGTGATGGTGCCTCACATAACAACTTCTCAACCCTTCTGAAAAGGATAAAGTTTTGTAGCCTACGCACTTGAGTAATTCCGATCCAAATGCTCGTAAGGTTTTTGTTAGATTTAATTCAATTTTTCAGAGATGATCCGCATAGGTATGAAGAAGATTTGTTGAAAATTTATTTGCAAACACACGAGTACGCCCCTCAGTTTAAGAACCCAGGCTCTATAGAGAATCGAGAGATATTTCGAAAACGTACAAGCCGCAGATTAAAAATAGCTATCAGGAATTGGCCAGTCTGTCAAAGGGTAAGAGATAGATAGGGTATAAGGTTTTAAGACAATGATGGCAGTACTTCATCTCTCTCACGGTGACAGGTCACTTAACATACATTTGCATGCCTCCTCAGGCCAGTTTCCTTAATATCCATGTCTCATGTGTTAGTAGCCTTACAATATGAAGAAGCATCTAGTAACAGCATTTTGTAAAATATAATTTTTGTAATTTCACTCTTTGGATGCCCCCTGCAATGGATACTAGGGAGCTGGGGCCGTCGCCCGGTTCGACCCTCTGCACGACCCTGAACCAGACAAGATAATGTTTCGCACCAATATTTAGATAACAAATCTCACTGAGATAGAAACTTGCACACCGGATAAACAACGTATCTGTTTCATAAGAAAAAGTGAAGTGTAGGCAGAAGAGACAAAGCCATTTAGGTTATTTCATAAAAATGTAGGTAAAATTAGATTCTCAACAAACCTGCGAGGGAAGTTTCAATTTGAGAGTAATTCGAAGAATGGGCGCAATTTTGTTGCAAAATGTGTGGAGAACAGCTTGGTGTGAAAACAACATAGTCATCGGGTCGATGCAGAAGTTCAGTTTTGTATTGTAAATACAGATTCCCAAATGCTTTGTCCTTATAGATGATTTACAAATTTTGCTTTGTCCTTATAGCTTTGCTTTGTCCTTATAGATGATTTACAAATTAATTTACTTAAATATGTTACTGGACACGGTACTGTACAGTAATTCAGCAACGTGATCAGCATTCCAAACTTTGACAAACGTACAGCGTGATCACATATAATGACATTTGATGTTACAAGTAATAGTCACGAACTTGGCAACAAGTAATGTCAACATTCAAAATGAGCCGGCAATTTTCAGTTTTGACATCACATTTTAATAGATAAAATGAATGTCAAACGTTTCGTTCTAAGACTTACGCTTGCATAACGACACGAAAATATATTTGAAATTAAACAGAAACCAAAATGCACAACGGTGAATTGGCAAAAAATACCAAGTTTGACCTGCATTAGCACGAAAAGAATGTCCAGCAAAACTAGGTATTACGTACCTGTAAAGCAGTAAAGCATATGCTTTGCACTTGGATGAAAACATTGCTGCATTGTGGGTATAGCTAAACTCCGGTAAATCAGAATGCCTTACGAAACAATGTGCTCAGCAAAGGCACAAAATGTAGGTCTCCAAATAAATATCTTTTGGATTGGTTGGTCACCATTGTCGCGATATTGCAAGAAATGAGGCTAAGTGTATGGGCCATATCTTTAGTTCCTAAGGAAGTCCCTAAGTTTTGAGCTATATAGGTCAATATATATCTGAGTCAATACTTCTCCAACGTTTTGATTGAAATCCTGTTTACTAATGGTTGAAGACCCTCTTTGCAAAACTGCTCATCGTAAAATTTAGTCCCCACAATCGCACTGCTTTTGTCTTCGGCAAAACCTTGCAGAGATTTGCCTGAAAATGTAACTTTCTAACTAACATAAACTTGCATCTTTAAATTTTACGGTCTGTTTTTGAATACGTAACAACCAACGTTACAGCAAAGCCAGTTACATTTCCGAACGAAACAAATCAGTACAGCCATGATTTGAAATCATACAGCCATGATTTGAAATCATGGCTGTACTATGTGGTCTATCACACGTGCAGCTGTTTGTTTCAAGACGTCAATGACCTTTTCTACAGTATACCATAGTGGGTAAAATGTCGGACAGAACCAGTTAACAATCTTTCGCGATTTCTATAAAATTGCAAATGCAAAAAATCATCTTAACGAAGTTAAATTTATAAAAATATCAGAATCTGTGAAACCACACCAAACTCTGTTTCAACATAAACTTGGCTGTGTGTAACATCTAACATGAATAGCTCTTCACAAAAAACGCGACAAACGTCACTTTTATTTTTGAAACCTCTCCAAACGAAAAACCCAAAGAGTAAAATGTGACAGCATGGCATATTATATCCCCACCGTCTTAAAAAGTTGGGAAGACACGTTCCCCGTGTCCCCCACCTAACTGCACCCACGATTATAAGGACTGAGAAATGACCACATCGGTTGACGCCCAGAGTTGCCTTAACTCTATGATAGAGCTTTGTAGTTTCTTCAGCGAACATACGTGGAACGACACAAGCTATAATAATGTGGTTTAAAATTAGAAAACAGGAAATTGCTGAATGCGCTTGTTCTTGAATTTTAAATACCACCTGTTAAACAAACCTGGCTGACGCCGGGGCCATAGCCAATTGCAATAATGTCAGCCTCAGCCAGAACCGCTAAACTTTGCGCAGTCGTGAAATCATCTTCGCTGTCGTTTTCAGTCACGATCATCATAACCTGACATAAGATCATATGGTATCAGACTGAACATAGAAATGTTATGCCAGCATCTAAGAAATGCGTTGCAATTCAGCTAAATTACTCCACAGTATTTGCAATGATATCTGTAGTGACTACACATTCTCCTTATCGCTTGAAATGTCCATTTCGATAAAACCTGTATTTCTTGCAAACGGTAGCGTATAGTCGGGGAAGCGAAGGTACGTCGCACCGCATATTTTCGAATGGAGAAAGTAATTTCGTTACTTTTTTGTTGTGGCTTAAGAAGTATAATACTCTAGTTTTTTGTAATAATTTTCAACAAAAAAGTTTAAGTTGTTTTGACGAGCACGGCATGCCGTTTTCAATAGAGGGTTCTCCGACCTATACCTTCCGTGCAATAAGCCAGTTGGCACCTCAGAAAAATTAGTTACGCTTGGATTGCCCGACAAACGTAATTACTTTCCGATGAAGGCGATTTACCGCGGAATGAAAGCCTTAAAATACTAACTGAGCACCAGCGGCTAAAGCAGTGTCGCGACCTATCGATGCGAACAATTCACGCAGATCATAGGTGCAGGAGCAGGCAATATTTTGTGGGTGCAAAGGATGCTTTGCCCGAATTACCCTACGTTTGCCAGGAAAACGTTTGTGCGACAAAATTTCTCTCTACAGATTTCCTGTAGATTTTAATACATTGCATTTTCTCTACCAAGTTGCCATGGACTTAAGCTACACTAGGCTGTGCAAGAACGTTGTCAGCTGCAAGCTGGCTGAATATTCTTGAGCATCTATCTCACAGTTTTGATTTTTTTTTTCATTCCACGTTTGATGCTTCGTTAGAGGTTTTCATCCTAACACTAATTAAAATTGAAAACAAAAGTTTTTCTTTGGGCTGCTTGCTTGGCATGGACTCTATTAACATGAAGTAGGTGCCCTGCAGTATGCTAAATTCCGTCAGTGTACAATTAATAAAGCACTTGAATGTAATGCCTTCTTTTGCCCAAACTTTCAAGTGAGTCAAGTACTCATCAACTCTCACAAAGTAAAACACGAAGTTAGTAGAAACAGTTTGTTCATTTTATATATACTCAATGTGTTTTCTATATGACACAGTAAGCATTTATTAATACACTCGATGACAAGGAAGTATGATTTCATTAATATTAAAGATTTTGCAACTTCTTTGCCCAAATGTTTTGAGATTTTGCCCAATTTTTTGACAAATAAAAACGTTTGTGAGTGCGCTTTCAGGCCATGCACCCCCGGCTTCAACACCACTGACACGGATGTTCGCTAGAATTTGTTTAACAATAAAGCTTAGCGATATCCTGAAAAAGTGCTAAAAGCGCACAATTACGCAAAGACTATCGAGGTCAAGTCAATGAGCCTTAACACAGACGCCCTCACATTGAGAAAAAGAGGCCGACAACAGGGTGCACTAGAACAGTGATTCTCAACGTGGTTCAGGTGGACCACCAGTCCGAGACCACCTGGAATTCCTATTGGTCCACAGAGAGTTCCATAAATCTTTGATGAAAGGTTCACTGACCTATCTGCAGTACAGTTGCGACTGGTTTTTGATGAGGTGTCAGCATAACAAAGTAGTCCATCGGATAATTTTTTTTTAATGGTCCATCGGCCAAAAAAAGTTGAGAACCACTGCACTAGAAGAACTGGCGAAACAACGCGTGATGCGTAATCAGCGCATCGAAGGGAGACGAGACAAAGAAGGGCAAGGTAAGCTGGGGTCCGACACACAGATGCGCTACATTCACCCAAACGAAAGAAATTAAGCAAGCGACACAGCTCAACAAAATTACAATATTGTCCCCATATCGGTCCGGGGATCAACGAATTCGAGTAGGACGGCGTAAAAGAGGTGGGGGCACGACGCAGAAATGCGCTATAACTAGTTTGGGCATTTGCGAGGTTAGTCAGTAAAAGAGCGTCTATCGAAATGAAGATGATAGAGGATAAAATTCAGAAAACGAATGCATTTCCTGAATTTATTTCTAGATGTTTTAGAGGTGCAATGCTTTTTTGTGGGAGAAAGACTTCTCCAAATTGCTCCTACTCAACACTGAAGTAAACTAATTACTTCCTTGACAGCCAAAGCTTGCAAAAAAGTATGGAAACTTTTTCAAAGCTTACGTGAGCAACTCCATTTGATGTTCCTCGTCCGCTAAACAAAAAGTCGACATACGCACTGATAATAGCTGCCCCCGTATAAACTGGATGGGAGTTCTGAAGAATTAGGTTACTGATAGCAGCTTCTACCACGGACAAATTAGTGCCCTTGTTCAAAGGTAAAATCGTCTGCAAAAGAAAGAAACTGTTTTTTCAATGCTTTTTTCAATGACAACGTAAAGCAATCGTGCTGCATGAAACCACTGAACGCACGAACGCAGACGGTTACCTTTTTCCAAAATTAAACTGTTAAAATCACGCACCCAGTGTCCTTTTTCTTGTGTTAATAGTTTAGCAATTTACATAAATGCATTTCAACTCTTAACAAGACAATGCTTTATGAACAAGGAAGATGCAGCTCAAAGAGAAAGTGCTCGTAACCCATACCTCTTGCGAGCTGGAATATTGGACAATACTGATCCTTGTGTCAATGCTAGAAACGGTGAAGTAAGAGACGATATCTTTAAGGAAAGATTTCACTGAGTCAAATTCGTTGTTTGTGATGCGTGATGAGCTGTCAACCATGATTATTAGGTCTCTCAAATTCTTGTAACATTCTGCAAATGCATGAAAAATATACATCTCATTCTGTCAAGCTTCGATTTACAAATTGAGACCTCACACGTTGCCCTCAAGAAAAAAACGGGAGACAATGTATTGCTTTTCCACAGAAGCATTATCTAAAATACCCTTTTTTAGCTAAAAACATGGTGGAAACGATTTTGAGAACCAACAAGTTTTTATGTAACGAGAACTTTTCGAAGCTGATGAAGGAAAATTAAAACCGTTGCAACCGTGAAATCCAACAGCAGCAGTTCGTTGCAAAAGTACCGTTGTCCGAAAATGCAAAAGTTAGTTTCGTGCAAATTCATTCTTGAACCCTACTTTTACCAGCAGTTATACTTACTGTTTTCTCCACCTACGATTCAATCTTTTGTCTTTAAATAACTGAGCTGTGCATTTAATTCAACCATTTGTGAAATATCGTCAGGTGGGCGCATAACTTTGAAAACTATTCCGTGCTCTGTTTTCGCGTCATCACTTTTCAGAAATGAAGTCGAATTATCTGTTTTTTATTTCCTGCATAATCAGCATTTATTTAATCATTCCTCATCCAACTACGTATTTCAACAAGCAAAAATGTGTACAAGTTTTCATTCTGCTGCATCACTTGCAAGACTTCTTTTGTTGTGTTTGGACAGAAACTTCGACGACATTTTTTGTTTTTGGTTGACTGGAAAACACCAAGCGAGCCACCATAAATGACATCGTACTTTTCAGGAGGAGGGGTTTCATATTTTGCGACGCTTTTTGGCAAAGAAAAATTTTATTCAGAAGATATTGAGACATCGAGAGATTCATTGTTTGAATTTTTTTACCCCGCGATACATTGCAATACCTACCTTATATCAATATATTCAAAAGGAGCTTGGGCAAAGTGTTACAGTATATTCAAAAGAAGCTTGGGCAAAGTCTAACATTAGGAAAAAAAGTTTCTGCAAACACTACGACTTTATTTATGGACAGACATTCAGGACTTCTGATACTAAGTCAATACCTAAGTAGATCTACAAAATTTTGTTGCAAGGATTTCATACAAAGAACATGAATGAGTTTTGCTTGGTTCAACAGAAAAATGCCTTGCACATTTTTCTAAATTTGACTGAAGAGAAAAGACTCTCCGATTTCTGAAGAAAAAATGAAAAGTGAGGAGTTGTTTTACTTGTCAAGAAGCTACTAAGCCGTAAGCCGTAAAGATATCATGAACGTTGTTCTGTAAATTGACCACTTAATTTGTATTACACCGCACCCCTCAGAGTCAATACATTACATTGTACTGTGGACCCTTTTTGCTTTACGTCACGTCTAAATATTTAAATCGAAAAGACTTTGATCGCAGTAAATCAGATTTTCGATAAACTATTTTATGTTCTTCCAAAATGCTAGTTGGAACATCTCTATGCAGGTTTTATGATACTCGCAAAAATTTTTGTGCAATGGCTGGTATATTTTCTATAGAGTTTTTACTGTTATTCAATTCACCGATGTTGTTCAGTGATTTTAGGTAATTGCACTTTCAAGCATGTGAGGCTGAATTTTAATTTGCAGTCTTATGCTTTCACCGGGACAGTTAAATATGGGTAGAATGCACAAATAACTTCAGCAAACTATTGCATTTGAAACAAGTAATTGCTAAGCCACACAAACCTTTTTGATTTACGTAAATGCGATCCATCTAAACTTAGGGGAGGACCGGGGATTGCATATGAACCTTGACAGGGACAATCTCAAACACTGAATGTAATCTGGGCGAAGGTCTTTGTCAAACCTATTCTCAGCCTTTTCAAAGTAATTTTTTCTTCATTGTTCATTTTCAAAACTTTTAACACGATTCCAACACTATAAGGGTTTTAGACTGTTTGAATAAAGCATCACTATTCAACGTGTCTCGGAAAAATTTATACACATGTATTCCATTGATGTTCACTCAGACCACAATCTGCGTTGTTTGGTTTTTCTCTTTTGATGAAATGGGATTAGACAAAGTTTTGTCAGGCGTAAAAGACGTCTGCCTTGACAAAAATTCACGATATCTAACAGCAGGGCATCATGGATTACGCTGCACAATGAGGTTAACAACTTCCAAGTTGTTCAACAGAAAAATTATCCTAAAATTCTCACACTACAAACTTCTATTGATCGATGCAGTTCCGAAATATAAGTTAACGAATGGTGATAGAATCATGAAAAAGAAAATGACCAACCTGGGCTCATACTTAGTCATGATGCGGTCTTTTAATTATGCACCGAGCAAAGGCATAAGATATACATGCGGTTTGAACAGAATATTTTTCAAAATGCTGTTGTGATTTGAAAATTGTCGTTTCCAATTACACGTTTTCGGAAAGATCGTGGCATAACAAATTCGTTTCAGTTCACCCTTACGTAGCAACATAATCAAGTCTGTGTTTGCCACAACGGAACGTCCACTGAACGCTGCAGTCATATTCGCAATCTGCGTAGTTTTTATTTCCCTCTTATCGCGGCATTAGCAGACAAACTAGTTCACTTCAGAGATCTGAAAACATAAAAACTAACCGGCAATAGTGAAAACAAATTTCATCCACAGTTTGAATACTGCAAAGGACAGGCAATTTTCGGTATTCTGTGTTTACATGCTTAAACAAGTGAGTGAAGCTTTCCGCGATTAGCACAGACGACAAATGCAGAAAAGTAGTGACAGCAATCGTTGCAAACGGCGGTGGCTTTCATGAGCATAATTTTTGAAACATGTGTTAATTTTCATTTAATCATTTGTTTTTTCTTGTTTTTTTTTTCGAAAGTTGAAAAGTAATGCGGTTTACGTAAGAAGCAATGAAATCCTGGTTCTCTTTGGTAGTTGCTAAAGTCAGGCAGGCCCGGATTTCCCACATAGGCTTTAGAGGCGGTAGCCTAGGGCGGCAGGATTTCCAGAAGCGGCAAAGATTTTCTCGGAAGTATTTTTGAGTTGCTTTGCTTGGGCAGGGACGCCAGAGAGCGGAGACATTGCCAGGCTTGTCCATGGGAATGTCATTCCTATGTTTCGTGTGACCGGGACTTAAGGCTTTTAAAGTTGGCAGTAGAAGAGAAAAGTATATTTACATATTGTTTATTTCGAAAATTTATACATATATCAGTGAATATTACTTTCAAAAATCATTATATGCTTATTGTTAAATGTATCTATGTATGAATAACCATGATAAAATATTTTGTCATAAGAAAATTTAGGGGTACATATTCATATGTCGAAATGCTGAAAGGGGCATGTTTATCTGTTGGAATTCTGAAGGGTACAAGCTCATCTGTCGGAATGCTGAAGGGTACATGGTAAGAGAAAGGTTGGGAACCCCTGATATAGAGCATGTGCCACTGAAATTTCAAATCCCACAATGCTTTACTGGTGTTTAGCCGCGTCTGTCAGAATAGGGCCCTCAAGAATTGAAAAGGTTCATTGTTGTATCTATTCTAGAGGAAGACTTTATGAATCAGTGTTGACCAGTGGCTTTTTGCTAGCTTTTAATTTTAGCCCACTGTCTATTTGCGTTTGACACTCCTGTTTAACATACACATTTTCAAGTCTTGATTATTCGAGGTTCGAATAAAGACTGCGGGACAGGAATACGTAGTATTCGAATTCGTGGAGTGTGTCAATTAGATTGCATTTGTATAGGTAAAAATTCTAGTGCATGAACCAAAAAGTTGATAGGTCTTTAGCCATAGCATCCAGCAACCTAAATTACAAAACGCAGCAAAAATTGCTGGTAATGTCCGTTAAGCTTCAAGAGTTTGGCACTTACTAGTAGGAAGTTGGTTGGCCAAAGCTTTGAAATCCTCTTCGATCAGAGGTGGAGTTGAGTCGTAGAAGTAGAAACTCCACAGTTGATACTGAAATAGATATGTAGTTCTATATATATGGCTATATTCTAATTAATATGCAGTGAAACTGTAAATGATCATTACCTGCTGAGACAAAGAATCGCTAATAACAACACCTTCATTGGTTTCAGCGTGAGCCAAGATCAATCTGGCGGCAAGAGCTGAATATAATGGTTTATTCAAGTCGTTGTAAGCAACCGTTGCCCAGTCGATGCCAAAGGCGGTATTTATTGAAATGTATAATGAAGAAACGTTATATGTTTCATCCATTAGTTTGCCCAAGCTTGTTGCAGTGATCTGCAAAGAGCAACATTAAAACAGAGACTAAAATACTTGAATACATACCGTATAGTGAGACTAAATCAAGAGAAAATGAAAGGGAAGAAAACAGAAAGGTGTAATTTTTAATAAACGAAATCTGTATGAACGAAAATTTATGTTAACGTTAAATCACAAACCAGGGTCGTAGGGTCTATAAATGCAATGCATGCCTTACTTTCAGTGGATAAAACTTTGATAACTTCAAAACTTTGAATTGCATAGACAAGGGAAAAATTACAAATAATAACTTCTTGGAAATCTGCGTTTTAACACTTTATTACAATTTCCGTTTATTCTCATGAAGTACCCTTTCGGCCGCGTTCGTTTTTGCTTGATTTCAGTAATCAAATATAGGGATACACGCATGCAAATTCAAAATTTGTGATTGAATGCGTGTTTCCGAACAAATTTTTTGCGATTTGTTAAGATTTTGGTGAATATGGGCAAAACTTATGAAGCCGACGAGCCTTTTATGCTTGTTTGTTATATAGTGTGAAACGTATTCTATTCAAAAGTGTCAGTTTGTCAGCGAATTTCTTGCACTTCGACCAGAATTGTAAGGCAGGTCGGGCTAGGCTCGGGACGAATTCGGGCTTAAATTTGACAAAATGCTTCGGGCCGATTTTGAGACTGCATATAAAATTTTTTCGCAACGACGGACACTTTGTCGCCCTGCAGTTAGTGTTGAAGCAATCGAATTGATTAAATCTTCAATAAATAATCATTGATTGTGAATCATGTAGTCATTTTTAGTTTGCTACGCCACCAATACTCCGAAGTTGCGCATATCTTAACACACTCGGTAAATTTGGCTTTCAGACCCGGATCGGGTTGCAAAAATGTGTCGGACTCGGGTTCTGGCATGTGATTTCGGTCCCGTGCCGGGTTCAGGCTTCAAAATGAGGCCCGCTTACTACTCTGGTTCCGATAACGGCCAATTTACCTTTCATAAACACTGCAAATTGCTATAATAATCAAGGCATGCAATTTTCTGTTTTGCTTTCGCTTCACGTGACGCCATCCACCTGGAAACCTGTGTCTTGTCACATGACCCGTAGTAGCTCTCAGAGGTGGCCACAATCCGGAGTGCCGGAGTCGACTCCGGCAGAATTCTGCATTTTATATCCGACCCGGATCCAGGGCCAGAGTTAAAAATTTTTGAAAAACCGAACCTGAAGTCGCTTTATATTTTCGGCAGTATCAGGAATCTGGCCTTAACAAAAAAAAAGGGTTAGGTAGAATGTGGCTTTTGGTGGAATAGATGGGTTTCGGAGTTTGAACAGAAGTCGAATTCTCAAACTTGAAAAAACTTCGGAGTCGGATCAAGATCAGGATTCGAAACTTTTAGAACAAGGGAGGAGTCGGAGTCTAAAAATATGACTCCAGCCGCCTCTGGTAGCTTTGCGTTGCAGCCTAGCAGTGCATGGAGTACAAAGCAGGTTGTAAAAATTTTTCGCGATGTTTGTATGTCACCATGTCGTCAAATCTGGAACTTCGAAAAATGCCACATACGTGTTTATCGCTGAGCAAATATTGGAATTCATACATTTTCCATGACGGTGGTGGTTACGTTGATACTTATAACTAACAATGTAGATTGTGGCCAAAACTGAATTTCTATGAGAGATGACATCATACTTAAACCACAGTTGCTTGGCAGCTTTAGAAAAAAGGCTGTACCGCCGTTGACTGAGCAAGATGACATCACTGAGGCACAAACCTGAAATTGCATGTGTAGTCAAATGGTCCACGCGCTACGCCACTAAGTCAACTCCTGCCTGCAGTGCAACTGAAAGTAGGGATTGTGCTTGCTGGGATGCTCGCCAGAGGTGGACATAAAGCGGAGTTGCGGAGGTGAAGCCTAACCTAAGAGCCTTTCTTGTAGGCGGAGCTGAGGAGTTTGATTTTTCTTCATTTTCAATTGGCCATCATAGCCGAACTCAAGCTGCGTTGTTTGCTATTGCCTTGCGTGTGAATGTTGGTTATTGCCAGGAATCTGTCATGTAACCTAGCTTTCGACGCTCACCTTGTTTTGATGTGCGGGCATGATACAGTAATGCAGTACTACCACAAGGAAGTTGTTGACATTGACAACCATCAATTCAGACTTCATTAAAATTTTAGACTCACTGTATCATTGACTTGAGCATTATCGCAAGGGTGCCTCTTTCGGGTAACAGTACAAAGGTTAAAGTAAAGATGCACATACTGCTAAGCTACAAAAAGACGTTTAGTAATGGTGCATGTATGCGGATCCCGGTGGGAAGGGAGTTTATTGCCTTGCAACAAGATATAAAGGAATGATTAAAACTGTTACAAAGCAAGCTTACGAGGTATTTTTTGTGATGGTCTACTTGAAGTTATATTATTGTCTACTTTAGGTTGGTCGTTTCAAGCATGTAAAAAGTGCACTTTTAACATAAAAAAGTCATGCAGGTTGAACTTGCATTAAGCAAAACTTTCAAGCAGAGTTGCGGAGCCGGAGTCGCAAGATGTCGGAGGTTTTTGGGTGGAGTCGGAGTCGGATTTTTTCTCCGACTCCGGAAGTCCAATTGAATCATTTTTTACATCGCACTCCTAAGTTAGGAATCCCAGCTCGTGCCTGTTGAAATGGTGCAATGTCTTTTGAAACTTTTACTGAAACAGAGAATTCTTTCTGTGTACCACGACTTCTATCGATTGCTCGTTGCTACAAAATTGTTGACAGCCAAACTTCATTCATGTTATGCTAAGGGGTCGGAAATTTTGGGAAGGTCGCAGTGGGAGTAGTTCATTTTATCTCCGACTCCGCAACCCTACTTTCAAACAACCTGCATGTCTGTTACTGTAGAATCTGCAACTTGGCGGAGTCAAAGCGGAGTCGGAATATTTCCATGATTTGCGGCGGATGAGATGCGGAGGAAAACTTTGTGGAGTCGGAGCGGATGCGATGCGGAGTCAAAAAAATGAAACTCCGTTCCCATCTGACGCTCGCTACTGACCTGCCAAATTCCTCCCGTACCATTTGCTGTCATGTTGACACCATCTGCACTTTCGACATACGCCATTTTTCTGGTCATGCCATTGTCTTCTCCGAATATGCCTAAAAATATTTTGATAATTTTGTTTAAAGCTTGTTGGGCTATTTCGAAAGACGTTGACTGATTACCTGCCGCCTCTATATATTTCTTATGGCATTTTTACACAAATTTAGCGTTCTTAATTCAGATAGTGGCGAATTTCATCAATTTTGCAAGTGTTTGTTTTATCCACTTTCTGACCAATATGATTATGGATTTGGCAAACAATACATGTGGTTTTAATTAAATATAAAGCAACATACTCGGTAGGTTGAAAATTGAATAGGTTCAGTGCGATCATTTACTTGAAAGCAACGGATGACAGTAGTACATTTCTCAACAGGCGAGGCTAAAAACCATCAATTACCTGAAGCCTTAATCCTGGCTATGCATCTTATCGTTACATCCGTTCCAACTGCCCCAGGCACTTCAGAACGGTCCACTAATTGAGCTTTGGATGTGAAATCAAATACAAATAACACGAAAAATATTTTTACAAGCATTTTCTCCTATTTCACTGATGCGGCACGATGTTCTGTTGCAAAACGTGGTGAAGTTTGATGTCTTTGAGAACAGATCGGCAATGTATCCTTGGTACAATTTTACAAGCTTGAATCCAAAGGTGTAGTGCTGAGAAACGTAGTGTGGTTACGCACCCAAAAAACTAGCCATTTTCAACAGAACTTCAAACCCATTTCATTGCACTACAAACGAAAGTTCCCATCAGTTGCGTATCTATGCAAACTGGCGCCCTTGGCAAAATTTAAATGTTCGCCGTTTCTACAATTTTAATATTAGATGTAGGCACAGTTTTTACAAAAGATAAACCATGAAGATAGTAAATTTTTTAAAACAGAAAATATTTGTGTCTATTTTTGCTTTAAAGGTTTCAGCAATTAAAAAATAAGTTATCTATAACGTCTACAACATACTTCTATACTTATTTATTTTTGTTATGATGAATATCAAAACATTTAAATAATAAGGCTATCGTAGTTTATAGGTCTACATAGTGTTGCCTACGAAATTGTATATCTTACAAAAAAAGCAAGCAACGTATTATTTTTATAATAAATTATTCAATGCAAGTCATGCATCACTTGTGTTCGAAAAATACAATTCCAATGAAACATAAATATATCCTGCCTTTTCCGGTTAAATGATGCAAAAACGCTAAGTAAAACAACGCTTTCCATGCCTTTATCGAAGTAAAGTCTTTTATTATTTCATCAAAGTAAGCTTTCGTTGTTTACTCCTCCCTTTCGCTTCTCATCAAAGCTAGATCACACAACCTTCCCTGACTTATTGCTAGTCAATGAGGCCCTGAGGTACGAAAGGACCTGTTTCAGTTTACTGAAAGGTCGTTCGCAGCTTGCAATACATATTACTGCCATCGTCAGCATTATCTGCAATGCAATTCGAAGAATGTTAGGAGGACTTCAGTACGCGATAATTTGAAGTCACACGACTTGAAACCAGCATTTTAAAATCTAGAATCTTCTCGTATAATTGCGACCCATCTACATCTGAACTGTACGCAGATCCTAAATTGTCACGATACTGCCTCCTAATTTTTCGAGGACTTACATTCTCAAGTTTAGTTTCTGGGCTGGGGCATTGTATTCAGCCTATTTACGGTAAAGTAGGAGCGGACCCCAGCCGTTTAAGTAATTTCTAAATCTGTACGACCTCAACAGCTATTTTATTTGCACAACAGGCAGATTCTCACAGGCACGGACTTCTTAACCAGACTGACTAATATCTACTTGACTGAAATGCACCATGCAGTACGGACTGACTTATTCTTTCTTATAGCGTGAGAAGGAAGAGGCCTCGTGGATATGGCATGCGAGCGTTCTTGTTCTGTCACAATGTCTGGCCCTCGTGTTATGTCACAATGCTGCAGTTTCGTCAATGCGTATATTGGTGCTAGCGTAACACGACCGACTTAATGCTGTAGGTAAGGACGCGTCATTGATGCAGCTTCGCAGTTTATGAATGTATGGGGCGCAAAATATAGGTTCAAGAATCTGTAAATAAAGATTTTAATATTTGCCAAGCAATTTTTGCGCCCCCGTCAAAGTGGCGCCCATGGCACGTGCCATGCCTGCCATACCCTAGATACGCCACTGGTTCCAGCAACCCTACTTGAATCTCTACCTTAATCTTTGAATATCGCGTACTTTGCAGTTCAACAAAAACTACAGGTGCAATTGTACGCTTGCTGCATGTGCATAAGAACACCTTAAACTCAGTTTTTTTAAGGAAAATGTTAGATACCCGGAATGGATCTGTAGGGACCCGATTTCTCTGATTCTTGGGACCTTATTTTCTCTCATTCCAGGGACCCGGTGATAATCTTTTATAAATCTAGGGACCCGATTTTCAATTCTAAAGACACGAATCGGGTCCCTACAACGCCTTAAAAAACCCTGAGCCTTAAACTGATGTCCACAAAAATCCAGGGATTTGTTCATACGAAAGTACAGGTTTGTAAAATTTAAGGTTTTATAGATCTGTTTTTAAGTAAATATAAAGCAATCCTCTCTGTTCCTTGAAACTAACTTCTCAAGTCATTTTGTCTCCTGCAAATATGTGCATATATTGCTCCCAATTAACTCCTGGAGAGAAAATTCCATCGTCAGATACAAAAAACGTAACTGTTTTCGTGAAAAGCATTGTTTATAACCATAAAAAAATATCAGCAAAGTATTTCGAAACCATCATTCAGTATCATGTGTGTATTACCTCAGCTGTAACTCAGAAGTCGGGAAACTTTTTGGATATTGCCCAAAAAGTATTTCAACGAAAAGGAAATCATTTAATTATGGACCAGGACAAATTATACCCGATATGAAATGAACAGCCCTACAAGCATGTTAGAAAAGTTTCATTTCAAGGAAAAATCGTATGACGATATTTTGTCCCGGGAGTTTTCAATTTTACACTATTTGGGATAATTTACCCCAGTTTCTCTACCTCTATCAGAGCAAACATTGAAACATACACGAATACGATGAAGTGGCTGTACGGATGGAAAATGAATAAGGCGACAAGTGCTATGGAAGGATATGTAACAGTTAACGATCACACGATCGAAGTCTAAACAATCAAAGTGGTTTCAGTTTTATACCTCGTGTGCTTCATTTTTATTTTATCATGTTGTGTTTATCTTTCTGTCAGAATTTTCAATGCGCATACGAAGCACTATTTGGCGAAAACTTCTACGTTTGGCAATAATCAAGGTGTTACTAGTGTCGGAGATGCATGTACCTCCATATAACAATATCAATACTACACAGTCGTATGAAACCAGTTAATGGATGATGGTTTCTCTTCCCATAAAAAAGCAACATATCTAAAACTACTTCGCAACTCGTTCTTATGCTTCCACAAACAGTTTTGAAGTATTTTTGACGGAATGGGACAGTTCGGCGATGCCGATTTGATGACGCCGTTTCGGCGATAAATCGCTTTGAAGACATGATACTTCTTATGGGAGCGCTTTTTATGTACATTTTCAAAAAATGTTGGGCTTAGCTTTAGGGTTAAGGTTAAGGTATAGCTTTAGGTCAAACAAGTATCCTTTGTAAGATAACCTTTGAAGTATTTTGTTCGTGTATAACAGTGATGCCGAACCTTTTATAGACCGAGTGCCTAAACGGCAACCCTAAACTGACTTATGTATTCCAAAGTGCCAACACGACATTTCAACCTGAATGGGCCAACTATGTTTTTAGTTAGAAAAAACAACTTATGTATTGGATCTAACATCTTTTGTCTTAAAAGAAATGCACAGCAACAGAGCTCCAACACTTTAAGCACACATTACACATAATGCTTTCCCACTGCGTTCAATCACTCCAAATGATTCTGTCCAGACCTCTTGGAGTGATCTTCAACTATCTTTTTTTGATTTTTTCGCTACGATTATTTTTTGGGTTTTTAAAACTTGGAGTCTACATAAGCGCATAATTTTTTTTAATGAAGCACCCAGTTTGAAGCTATCTCTATGGTAAAATAGCTAACACTTAAAAATAGATATTCCCTGAATCAACAATCTACTGCAGTGATTCTAAAAAATTTGCGCAATCCCCTCAAAGGCATCTATAGGCCAAATGTCATCACGGCATCCTGTGACGAGTTATGCAGGTTAAATACATAGGCCTACTGGAAAATTGTACTCATTGTGGACACGCTTAATAGTCTGTAGCAAACTGGAGATTGTGCGCGTTATCACCACATAAATTTCGTTTAATCAGCAGATCTAAAGCGATAAATCCTTGCCTGCCAACTTAAGTTTCATTCATCAGAAACAAAGAAATCAAATGTTACTATTCTCTCCAATGCTACTGTTCGTATTTGTAAACGTCATCATGATTAATTGGTTATTGTGATCAAATAATATGAAAATGTCGCCCTTGCTCGTCTCGACCACTGTTTACCGCAGTGGTTTTCAACCTGTGTCGCGACCCCAGAGGCAGGGGCGGATCCAGCCAGTAAGTATAGGGGGGACGATTTCAGTATTAGTTGGTAGTCAAGTCTTATTACGGGTTCACTATATAAGACAGATGAAGTACTCTTCACAACACTGCTGTGACAAAACAATGGACGGAAAATGCCCTTATATCGTGAATACTGTTTCCCAAATTGTACAAAATCATGGTGAATGAAGTCATTTTAGTCAGTTCAGAGGGGGCGACCGCCCCAATTGCTACCCCATGGATCAGCCCATGTCTAGAAGGGTCGTGAACCTTGTTTGGAGGGGTTGCGAGCAGATATTTTATGTAGCCAACACAGCTGTCTTATATTAGCGTTATTTGAGTTTTATCTGGGGGTCGTTGGAATAGAATGGGTTGATATAATGGGTCGCGGTACAAAAAAGGTTGAAAACCACTGGCTCAGCTTGATGCAGGTAGTAGGCTTTACCATTGAAAATGTTTTAAGAATAAAGCCAAAGATTTGGTATAACGTTGTTTGCTAGTGTTCTGGCTCCACTCTTCGTTCTTAGAAACATAGAAGGTCCTAATAATCTCTCGTTAAAACCAGAACAGTGTTACTAAAAATAATGCTATAACTAGCGGAAATGTCACCAAATGGGAGAATCTCTAAAATTACATGCAGGGTAAGTGGGTGTTCCAGACTGAGCACTGGGAGAGTGACTAGTCCTCAGCAGTGTCATTTCAGGTGGCTGTCCCAAGGGCTATGAGTGCCACCTCTGGCAAGCGTGCTGTAGGTTCGCCACCACTGCCCTAGGCCATAACGATAGTTGCAAGTTTTCTTCACACTGAAGCAGATTTTTTTAAAGGAAAATGTTAAGTACCCGGTATGGACCTGTAGGGACCCGATTTTCATTTCTAGGGACCGGAATCGGGTTCCTAAAACACCTTAAAAAACCTGCACTGAAGTTTAAGCTCGGTTGTGAAGCTGCCACAGCGCAACGTAAACCTTTTACGTCCGATAAGTAACGTAGTTAAGCGGGGAATCATTGAGCTGTGGGTGTGACGTAACAATGACATCAGGAAGTCGGAGGAAATCGGAAATCGTTACATGTTTTACTGTAATGTAGTCAGTTTTGCCACTTCTGATGTTTTAACATAAGATCTGATGTTTTCAGAGAAATTTCTGATGTCTGATGTTTTGACAACAAATTTGATGTTGACTGGACTGTTGTCTTTGTCTGCCACATTTCCCCTAATTTGGGGATAAAAGTAAGTTAGATTCATAAAATTTAGTTTTTTTTTAATCAATCTCACTACAGTCTCTACCTCACATGTGTTTGTTTTTCGTTACAAACTGAAGAAGCTCATTTCGTTGCGTTGACGTATGACGTACTTTGACGACATTTCTCTCTGTTTCGGATTCAACGCGGTTTATCGCGGTTTTTTAGGTAATAAGTAGTGGTAATAGAGGCATTTAGCGTCAGTAAAATTGTAACGTACAAATCTGATGTTATCTGATGTTGAAAAAGGCAACATTCTGATGTTCACGAGACTGAGCCCAGTGGCAACACTGAATACAGTGAGACAGGGATTTTTGGGGATTGTTGCAAGTTGCAACTGTCGTCAATTTGACCGAGACTAGGTGGAACAGTGAGTAGAATGTCGAGTAAAACAAGCAGTAGCCCATGTTGGAAAATTATCTAACAAAATTCAAAACATGTGCTAGATAAAGCTGTCTCAAGAACAGCACAAACGAAACTTAGCGACTTTTTTGCAACAACGTCATGCTGTACGCTCCTCCTGTATGCTCTGCATTGCACGTAAATACAACCGCCAGTGTTTTCAAGTTCTTGTCTGTGCTTTTCTTGTCAGAGTATTCGTGAAAACACGATGCAGCAAGCGGCAATCCTAATAAAAGAGCACATATAAACCTTGCCAGTCTCTGGCCTTTAAACCGCCATTTTTGGAACGATTTATTGTAGTTTGGCTGTAAGGTCAGTTCGTCTATTGCGACGCTTTTTCTCCAGTCCTTGAAGTGACGTTATAGGGCAATTCTACTGTATTTCAAAAGTACACTTTCTTTGTAAAAAACATTTGCGACCCACCATCGCCGAAACGTCCTGTCGCCGAAACGGCATCGCCGAACTGTCCTAGACCCATTTTTGAAGGAAGTTAATAAAAGAAGTTTGTTTACGAGTTTCTCAAACTGTCGCGAGGCTACTGTTTTGCACAACAAAGAATTCGAACAATACTCAACGACTGATGCAAATATAAGTTTTTACCCAGCATATAGGACGCAAAACAAGCTGAAGTCAAAACAACGATAGCATTATGGTTTTTCTTGCTGCTGATGACTGAGAGCAGAGATCGTAAGCCTGCTACCCTAGTCAGTGATAGTGAATGAAATCTTTCGCTATGACTGGTTAGCAACTGTTCAAGAAGCGTTTTTTAATGCACCGATGATTCTTACTCTTGTGTGCACACGCACCTACAGCAAAGCGTTTTGTACGTGCGGTAGAGTTTTTCCTGCCTTCATTCCTTTCAAGAGTGTTCTCGTATCTACGATTGAAACAATAGCATCAGCAGTGGCGGATCCAGATCAGGCGTTTGGTGGGGCAGTCAAATTGGGGGGCGCCAAAAATGTCTTCACTTGCTATATTATACCAAAGGTTGTCTGCGACAATCGTTGTGTGTCACACAAAAGAGACTATGTTTTATAGGTCAAAAAGTGGCTATTTTTGTTGGTCGAACTATGCTATTTTTCAGGGAATAAACACAGTTTGAAAGCGCTTTATATCATTAGTTCAGAAAACGTTTGAATTGGGTCCCAAACAGTGGGCCACGTTTTTCACAAGCTACACAGATCTCGTATATCTACAAAATGTATTTAAAAGGTATGAAACATGCTGCGCGCTAGCATTTGCCACTGTTTTGGCAAACCGCAGCAAAATCAGTGAAGAACAGTGTCTGAAACACATTCCCGACCTGGTTAGAAACAGAATGGTTCTTCTTAGACTTGGAAGTGACAACTCATGTCCCACGATAGGACTCAAATATAAAGCTAAATGACGATCATGGTTCCAAGCCAAGCTTGTGCATTTACATGCACATGAAAGACTTATTTATTGCTGAAGCGACAATTAAAAAACAACACGTAAATGAAAGGCATTTGCCAGGACACTACTCCCATTTTAGGTAGATTTGCTGACTATCGTAAAAAACCGTCGTATAATCGCATGAGAGATCTACACTGGGCATTACAGCATGTTGCCCTAAAATGCATTTAACGCCACTTATAAAGGTAGATTTGCAATCAAGTCCTTAAATACCGTTTCACATTTTTCGACACTGGATTGTTGATGTGAAGAAAAAAACATCAAACCCTTTAGACCAGGTGATTAAAAAAAGTTGTGACACTTTTCAACAGAAGTGGAAGCAAGCGGGCTGAGTCCCCCAAATTCACAATCACTACCTCCAAAGTCAAGCTCCAGTCTCCCCATGAAGTCATTTTTCAATTCATTGTATACCATTATGAAGCCCCAGAAGAAGCTCAAAGCCATCCCCAATGCTGCTGACTGGCGATGGATCTGCTTCTATCCAGCCAGGCCAGAAAGCACAGAGGAGAATCAGCCTATCACCAATTATAAACCACGAACCTTTGCCAACACCACGGTCACCAGTAAAAATGTTAAAGATTTCACCAAAAGATTGCTTTTTTGTTCAAATTTATATGATGCAAGCGGGATGATCTAACAACCACTAAGCATTTTTCTGTCGGTTGCAGATTTCGCTAACCACGCCAAAAGTGTCTTTTCGTGGCCAGCGTGAGTTGTCTACGGGTGTGCAGTTCCAACAAAAGGTTCAAAACCACACAGCCATAAGTAAATGTTGCCTGACGAGTCGCCAGGTGGGGGCAAAAGGCGCCGTCATTCCACCAATTTTGGACTGCAAATGTTAAATTGTTGAGCAAAAATTGTTATGACCACGTAAAACCAATTTTTCAATCTACTAAGCGGCAGATAGCTAGTGTTTTGCCAAAGTTTCTGCGTTAAAGCTATAGGCGTACGAACTGGAGGGGTTTCGGACAAGATTTAAAAAATTCAGGAAAAACTTCCCGTGATTTTTGGGCAAGTTTCTGAAACAGAACCATCGCCCTGCAAAATTCTCCTATTCATCTTTTCTCAAAGTGTCGCAAAAATTCAAGCGAATTGATAATTTTGCCCCGCCTAAAGCCCAAGGTTCCCGTATGCCTCTGGTTAGAGCTGTGTACCACGATTTGTTGAGGCGAGTCCCTGCGCTCAGCAACCAGGGGCGTAACAACGGGGGGCAAGGAGCACAATTCCCCGGACGCCGAAGCACTACAAGGGCGCCGAATGACTGCGGGGCGCCGAAAAGTCCTAACAATGTCGCAAGAACTGCAGTGCAGTACATTTGCTTCCGTAAAGCCTAATGCACACGGGCTGCGTCTCATGCGTTTTTCAGCGTCATGCGTCTGATTTCGTGACGTCACGTTCGCTACTTGAGAGTCTAGCATGGAGTGAGTTCGACTAGAAATTGTTTCTACTTTTACGCATTGGACGCACGCCGGCAGATTCGCGGTGTCCAGGTAATGATCTTAGCTAAACTTGGTGAGCGCATTGGTGATATGACAATTCTGACTGGGTGCAAAGCTGATCGATGTTTTGGAGTAGTTTGTAGTAGAAAAGAGGTTGTTGCAGGCTAGGCTTGTATAAAGTAGGTTAGGGCGTAGGCTACAAGCTTGACGAAGTCACTTGGAACAAATTACAGCAGCAAAGCTGGATACCGTTGTGTTGTACAATCAATAATGTCATTCTGATTGATTTAATTTAAACTCTGTATTGAGTCGGTTGGAAAATGCAAAGCTTGAGATGTAGGCTACTGATAATAATGTATCCTGTCCTGATAACTTTTTATCAGAAAGGATTGTGATTTGAGCCTAAGCAACTAAACAAGACTACAGTTCTTATATGTACAAGGCCTCAGGTTCGAAGATACTGTAGGGGCGCCAAACTTGCTTCTTGCCTCGGCGCCATCTAACTTCGTTACGCCCCTGACAGTAATTCAATACCTCTCTGCGCTGTCCATGTATATGAAGTGAGGAGTTGCACAATTGCATAGTTACGTAGGTCATAATTCTTTGAGCTAATCGAGCGCGTTTAATGCATTATTGTCACATAGCGGTAACTTGTTTGCTGACGTAAACATCTGTAGCTTTTTACACGCTGTATTATGGTTCAATCAACATGGGCATAACGAAGGGGCAAGGGGTCGCAATTACCCGGGCGCCAAATCACTCTGGGGGCGCTGAAATACTGTGAGGGCGCCGAATGATTGCGGGGGCGCCGAAAAATCCCAAGGATGTCATACGTACATTCTTCAACACAGTACATTTGCTTCCGGAAGACCTCAGGTTCGAAAATGGGGGCGCCAAACTTGTATCTTGCCCCGGGCGCCATCTAACCTCGTTACGCCCCTGTCAATCTGGAGATTAGTTTCGTCAAGAAACCCATCCACTCACTTTTATGTTGCAAAACTACGATGCAGACAAACTGCGCACTCACGAACTGCACTGGCAATAGCCCTGAAACTGTTTTTTCCGTTTTCGGAGTCTTGTAAAATCTTGAGTCAGTAATAAGCTTTCCATATTGCATTCCTATTTTTACTGTTGCCTTTCCTTTTCCTTTCAGGGCGGTCATCAAACACACTTTGAGAACCGGGGTACGATATATTCGTACTTTGATTTCAGCCTAAAACCAGCAATTTCAGTTGCCTTACCAACGCCCTAGCTCC
>JGI24021J15306_10000657_pt1 | contig 28554 bp, 20 predicted proteins | sample Ectturendosymbi1_FD_15306 | JGI IMG/M metagenome (IMG submission 15306) | reverse complement strand
GATCTGCCAAATACGAAACGCTTTCATAAATGAAACAGAAAACAGCTTCAAAACTTAACCATCTCTGCCTTGCCTTAACGAGGTGCTACGGAAAAAAACTTGGCGAAACACCACTGAAAACAATGATCATTCTTACCAAATAATTTTGAAGACCCCGCGCAGTTCACTTGGATTTTCGTTGGCAATAGATCCCACGTTTACAAAATGCTGTGGGCCCCGCCAGGGTTTTTTTTACCTTAACCTTGCTAACTACAAAAAACTTTTTGAGAGACCGCAAACGCTTTATCTGAATACCGAGATGGTCGTAAAGCAAGGTTTTAATGTATTTTGATGGTGGCGGTAAAGTGAGTTTATACTGTAGTTTGAGGGATCGTTGGAATAATTTAGGAACCGTTTTGGTCTCTCAAAATACCATGAAAAACCCTAGGCCCCGCGCCGGCACTATACACAATCAGCTTCGATACGAAGTGAAATTTTGTGTTGGTTAGTAACAGGGCCGGCCCTTAGCCGATTGCTTCCAATCGGGCCCCGCGCTACGCTTACTAACCTACGCAAACTTACACTTTCTATTGAAGCTGCTTATGTACAGTAGTGCCGGCGCGGGTCTCACAGTATTTTTTAAGCGTGGGGTGCGTTGCAACGAAAATCAAAGTGAACTGCACGGTTTTAACACCCTCTTTCATCAGAATTCGTTCTGGAATCGTAACAGTGGTCATTGTTTTCGATGTGTGGACTAGTTTTTCAATAGCAACTAGTTAAGGCAGAGAGTTTTGAAGCTGTTTTCTGTTTCAGTTGTAAGCGTTTCGTATTTGTCAAGTCACGCTTTAATAGCTGCTGCAATATACGGTTAGATGTTTGTTGCTGTTTCAATAGTTACTGCCACATAGTATAAACTTCATTACCGATTTACTCTTTTTCGCATTACCGCCGAAACTTTAACCTATGTTGGCTTCCTAGACTTTCCACTGCACGTTATGGTCTGTTGTAAACCACGTGATCGTCTGAGACAGAAACCACGCGAAAACGCGGAGAGAAATTTGTCATGTCAATGTGTCGAATGGCCGTTACGATCGAGTTTGTTAAACAGTTTTGTAGCTGTGTTTAGTGGAGAGGTTCTAATTGGGCTCAATTTTTGTAATCTTGAGTTTTGATCTCAACAGCAGTACGTAGTTTTTCTTTTTGTTTCATATGTCGACTTTTGCGCACGACTGAAGATGTGTAACACACGAAACTAGTTTCCTTACTACGCAATAAATTGCGATTGATTTGGTTGGTGGTGGTCACTGCTGTGACTTTACTATTAGTGTTGTCTTCTGATGGTTAAGTTTAGTTCGTAATCTAAAATGTGTGTTGTTTAGTCGGTCTTTTAATAGCGTTATTCATTTTCCTTCGTAGAGATCTTATAATGGAGCCTCTTTCCCTAGTTTTTTATTGCCCTCGGGATTTGCTTGACCATCCCCGTTACCGTGGCATCCGGATTAAGGGGTTTTCTAACTAAAAGTAATTAAAACTTATTTGAGATCATCAATCCAACAAGAGAACCTAAATAGTTTGACGACTATGTCCACTGAATCCGAAATTCGCAGAGGCTTATTTGGACAAAAATCTGAGGAACTTTGCTAATGTCAAGGCACAAAAAATAAGTTTACCTTAGCTAATGCATTTTCCGTATCGTAGGCTGCAATAGCCTAAAGCAGGGCTGCGGAGCCGGAACTCAAATTTCAGGTTCTGGCTCCAGACATCTAAAGCTTTTGGCTCCAGATCTGGCTCCAACATCCAAAAGCGTTTGTCTCCGGATCCAAAATGATCTGGTCAATTGAAAACAGCAAAACATTGTCTTATTTGCACAATTGTATTATTACACCAGCATAGATGAGGTGTCGCGGAATAATGCGTTTGATGGATAGTGGGACATGTGGAAAAAGTTTGAGAAGCCTGATCTACACACAAATAAGCATGGGCGTCGCAAAGACTTTTTCCGGGGGGGTCAACAGTGGATTTTTCCAGGCCAACAGTGCTAAAATTTCATTATACCATCTCGAAAGTAAAAGACAAAACATTTTTCTACTAAAAAGATAATAGGAAAATATCAAATTTCAAAATCCACGGGGTGCTTGTTGTCACGCTTTTTCGTTTGTTGATGTTTTGTAACTAAGTTGTGATATCCTATGTTTGCTTGCTGCTCAGATCAAGCATGTTAATTTCATTTAAAGCATGGCCAATTGGCCTGCCGTACCCGCGGTAGGTACCATGCCCAGAGAGGGAGGTATTGAACCTAGTAACTCATGGATTTATTGGGTGTCACGGAGATGTCCATGGAACGGACATGGAAAGTCTTTGCTGGAGAGGTGAAACTGGGAGGCATGCCTCCAGACACCCCTAGATTGGCGTTACTCCTTCGAGCCTCGCTATTTCACATCACTCATGATTTCTACCATAATGACCCTCGTCAAAAATTTCTGCACACGCCACTGAATGGGGCCCAGCAAAAGTGCTTCCAATCGGGCCCCGCACTTGCTAATGCCGGCCCTGGTTAGTAAGCGTAGCGCGGGGCCCGATTAGAAGAAATCGGTCAAATCGGCTTAAAACCGGCCCTGCGCGTAGTATTTTTTGACGCTGGTGTGAATGCGACTTCAGATCTCACAACACCAGGAAGCAGGGCCCTGGAATAACTTGCTGAGTTACAAGAAGGCCTCCGATTTTTGGCCATAGCCCGATTTAAAAAAAATGGCCGAACAAAACCAGTTTGGTCAATTCGGTCATAATGTCTGAAAAGTAGGCAAGTGAATACTGTTTCAATGAGTTTTATAATCACGGGACAAATGACCGAAATGTCTCAGCGAAAAAAATTGTGGGGAACTGGATGTGATACAATCTTGTGATCGATAGTTTTAGTGTAGGGTTGTTGCGTTGCTATCGACTCCACGTTACTGCTTCGTGCGGTACACGATAAAAATGACTGTGTGCGCATGCGGTAGGTGCGAGAGTCTGTTTACGATCCATTTGCGGCATGCACTATATTTAATGTTAAGTAGCGAAAAACCAGTTCCGTGTTTTTTTTCAGGAGATTAATGCTTTGATAGGGTTAATAAGACGTTTGTCCTGCTCCTCACTTAAGCCCTATTGAAGTTGATCCAAGCAATGGAAAATGAACGAAAGATATTACTGTAGGTCAGTTTATTCAGGCTTGTCTGCTCCCATTCAAATGCAACCGAACACTGACGAAGTACGTGCTTTAATACAAAACAACAGCTTAAAACGTTACAAAAACACGACATGGTCAAAGGTTAGTACGCATATAATCATTGACAAGAACGCATTGAGAGAGGGCAGTAAGGTGAGTTTATTACGGGAGTCCAAGGTAGTGTCGGTGGTGCCAAGTGTAGGCTCTAAATTTAATACTGTCAAAAAGAAAGATCTCTATTTCGCAACATGATAGCGGCTCTTGTAAATGTTGATTGTTTCAACATTCATGGTTTTGTTCAAAAACAACTGCGGTAAACGATCTACGGAAAAACAATCCAGAGGGTACAAAAAGATTGAATCAAGTGTGCGCGTTGCGTAAGGTAAGTGCGGAAATAAAAGGAAAGGTGCAGTCAAGGTCTCCCTTCGACGAATGAGTTTTTCAGAACAGAAGCGTACAAAGCAGCGCTGAATGTAAAACACACTATCTAAAACCTAATGGTTCATTTCGTAATGCTAAATGCACACTCACTGTGTTGCTTGGGCGCATTCTATAACGAACTTAAAACAACATACGTTTACGTCCACAACGGGTAAAGGCCGCTCACATAAGAAACTCCGCAACAATGAGAAAAATGTCTGAAATTGTAACCGATAATTCCACCACACCCCCTTTCCAACAATCTTTGCTCCAACCGCATGCACCAAGGTAGTGAAAAGCGTTTCGTGGTTGCACTTAATTCCCAATGTTAACACAGGCAATTCACAGTCCAAGTGTTCTTTAAATCATGTGTCACTTAGTCTGGAAGATTCCATCAAACGCAATCGTGAGGAATTTCATGTTGTTTTGTCAGTCACTGTCTAAGTTTTGTCATCAACCTCTCAGAACGATTCTCCGATAGGACAATGCTCATCCGAGACCACGGTCATGGGCGTCGGAAGGATTTTTTATTTTTTCCAGGGGTAGGGGCAACAGCGAATTTTCCAGAATTTTTTTCGGGGGAGCCGTAAGTGGTGAAATTTTGTTTTTCGCACTCGAAAGAAAACAACCTTTTTTTTGCTGAAAAGTTCACAAGAAAATGTCAAAATCCAGGGTGACAAGGCCTCCCCTGCCCACCACCCCCTTTCCGACGCCCATAGTCACAGCCAAACGTCAATCTGCCATAAAAGTGAGTAAAGCAATCGGTCCTACACAGCGTTGCTCAACGACGAGTGTCTTACAGGTTGACATGTTTTTTTTATCATACCCTGCTTTCCTTCCGTTGTTTTACGCGCCGCATTCCCGCTTATGACGCAGTTAAAGAAAACAATCTCCAGCAAACGTGAATCCCGAATAAAACTGCGCGGAGCTGCGTTTCGCATTCACGTAGAAAATCTTGTTTGTGGAGGCATTCCGGGATCTAGCGCAACTTAAATCTCGGCTCAAGTGAGGCGCTGTGCAGCAACAATGATGACTACAAGAGCAGTAAATTATTCCACTTTTTCCGGTCGAAATAAAAAAATGGGAAACAAACGAAAGGAAACTTAGCACTGTGAACGGTATTCGAATTGCTTGTTTTTTTGCCTCACCGCAACACCATTTCCGAAGTTCAAATACTTCGCGGTTGTTGCACTTCGCTGGACAGTTACTGAACGTGGCTGCATAGTGGCGCTGTACTCGTTGTCGCCACGTTCCGGTTCAGTGATGGTGGAGAAGCGGTTCTCGTCACGGTGCGAGTTCGCCTTTGCTCGGAAACGCATTCCCGTGAAGAGGCCAAACGAGTGCCGTTTTTTGATGGCCGAGTCCCGGGACAATTTCCCTTGCAGCTTGCGACGCAAAGCGGAAGAGTTGCGCCCTGGGTCAGCGTTCGTTCGCATTACGTCGCTTCCTCCGGCGGCTGAGCCATTAGGAGTTTCGTTGGCTTCGTTAGCCTGAAACAGACGTAGTAGTTATTTTGAGAAACTCTATGCACTTCAAACGAAAATTAGTGCTACGCATTCCGCGGCTGTCGTCGCAAACCATGCAACCTGTTGCGGGGTTGTGCACACCTCTCCACCGTTGCTTACAAATCATTCATAGACCGATAAAATATTGCAAATTTTATTATAGACATAAAAACCTAGTTCCTCTCAAGGAAAGTATCAAAGTTTCAAGATGTTTAAAAACAGATGCCCAACAACTACAAAAATTGCGCTGTACTCGACCAAAAATTTTTTTTTACAGAAAATTAAAATTCTTGCCTGCAATTCAAACGTCCCCAAGACCGACACAAGTACCAAAGCCAAGGGTAGTTCTCCTGACTGGCTGATGATGTCAGCGATCTTGTTGTGGTCGCTCCATCTGGAGTCAACACCATTGACTGACACGATTACGTCGTTGCTGCGTATGCCCAACCGCTGGAAGAAAAGTAAACGATGATAAAAATCTTCAATGGTTGTCGAGCTGCTAATCTACCAAATGCAATGCATGCGGTTTTCATCAAAACTTGGAGACTTTAAGAGAAATTACAAGGTTTCGCAAAAACTAACAACTAACAGGCTATCTAAATTTGAAACATTTTAAACCAAGCTCAGGGATTAACAGCACTAACTCTCAAGAATAAACTTTCGGAACTTTAAATAGTATTCAAAGCCGACAAAGCAATCCCGGTTTCACAAAAGTAAAGCGGATTTGGTGATTTCCACATGTGTTCGGAAACTGGTATCTTATGAACTTTACAGTGCGGTTTGTTTTCGTTTTCATTTTGCTACCGATTTGTAACAGTTGGTAGCTAATTGACCGCACTTCAGCTGCCAAGACTACGAAAAATATTTATACAAGATAGCATGACGAAGCGAAGGGAAAACAGCGATTTTCCAAATTTTGTCCTGGTTCACCGCGGAACTTCATACTGTTTCTTTCATGAAACTCACAAGGCTATCGGTGTAACGATGTAGCAGGTCGTTGTAGAAACAAGTAACATTGCGTTCATGGGCGTTGGAAGGGGGGAAGGGAGAGGCAAAGGCCCCCATGGATTTTGAAATTTGACAATTTCAGCAAAAAATGTTGTTTTCGTAGTTTCGAATGACTATAATGAAATTTCACCATTTCTGGCCCCCCCCTGGAAAAATATTTTTGGCTACCCCTGGAAAATCCACTATTGGCCCTCCCCCTGGAAAAAATCCTTCCGACGCCCATGATTGCGTTTCATGGCTAAACATTGTTAGGCTACTTTAAACCAGATACTCAACCAGTGATTGCGAACGAAGCAACTTAGGAATAATTTCTTCCAAATATCAGTTTGGAAGAAATGACTTTTCAATTTCAGCGTAGTCAACACGTACCGCGGCATCGTCGGTTAAGTTGGAGAGAGTGACAGGACCGCTTCCTTGCAAAGTGAAACTGCACTTTTCTTCGTGAGTGGTCAAGGTAACACCTCTGCGTCGACTCAGGCGGTTGTGAGCCGAGAAAATTGATACGGGACCCTGGCAAGTAGAAGTGTTAAAAGAAGAACACAGCGAAAGAAGCTATCGACGAGGAAATACGCTGGAACATGTCAGAAACTACATTTTCGCGTTTTTAACCTCGTATCTCCTAATCTACCAGCGCGAACGACAACAAGACGTCTGCGGTTTCTTGACGACTTGCTTTAGATTTCTATAAAATTGCATCACAAGTTGTAGTTGTTGACAATTTCAAAACGCAAAAAAAGCAAAATGGCGCCTCACCAGTCTGCTGAATATGTCCGACGAAGGAACGCTGGAAAAAGCAGGGGCCACCGTTGTCGCATCGTATTCAGTGTAGGCTGCATAAAAATAAAGCTTTAGCGCCTTTAATCAAATTAAAGAAAGCCCGCATTAGCCTAAGTCGACCGCTAAGAAACCAATATAATGAACCGTTCGATCTCAAGAATCGTAACATATAGCGCGTATTGTTACTGTGTTACACGGTTTCTGCTCGTCTTTCGAAATATTAGGTTCGAGACAATGTCGACATTGACTTAAGAACTACAGTAGTATCGAATAATCAACAGAGATAAAACTTTATTAAAATCGCGCTTGAACACGAAAATAATTTCCCTACGCATCACACAGTTCATTTTATTTCCCTTAGAAATGCATTTTGATGTAATTAGNCAAGGCAGTGCAGCAGGGATGAATGCACAGGGCGCTGACGTGCGCATGGATTACAAGCGCAAGACTGCTGTCGTCAACGTAATCACTCCTGAACCTAGCCGTAAACAAATATCGGTTTGCAGTGTAGTACGGTAAATTCGCTCAGTGCACGATAAGCTTCTATCCGTTACAATAAACTTGCATTATGAGGAACGCCGCAAGCGGCGGCGAGTATTCCGTCCAGACTGGCTTGCAATCAAAATGTCAAAGCTGTTGTTTGGAACCGAAGCCTACTTGTTGGTGCGTCTTTGTCTTTTAGTCGAGTCTGTGTGCGGCGCTGTAGAAAAATCTCTGTGACATCTTGATGATAAACAGGGCAGTAAACCGCGCAAGTTCGCCAAACAAAGATGTAACTCCACTGGAATTTTTCAACTCTTTCACAAAGAGGTCAGCGTGTTTTATTGACTTGGGTCAAGCTCACAAAGAAACCGGAACGCCCACTCCCACAGCTTTATGACGCCATTCGCTACTTCTAACAGGACGGGATGGTCGCCGCGCACGTGCTCGAAGTTTAGTCAAGTGAAGCCATCAGCTCACCAGCCTTGCCACTTGTGGTGAGTAATTCAGCAGTTACACTGTGTATTCTTTCTTTATTGCTATTTTAATGAAAAGAATGACCAACCGCTGATATTCGCACGTCTCTGTGTTTCATGGAAAACACGTCTCACTAACCACAGGCGTGCCAAATAGTTCACGCAATCTGAAAAGAACGGCTTGCTTCTTAAAGCAGGTGGGTTCATGTGAGTTTTCAAATTTAAACAACTGTAAAAAACTAACACTGGTATTTATAAAAAACAAAGGTCTATGCTTTATGAGTAATCGTGTTGCTCAATTCTTTGCACAGGCAGATTGTTGGGAAAAGAACTGTTCACAATATTTATCGTCAAGCTAATAAGACTGTAATATAACAGAAGAGAGAGTGACAGGACCGCTGCGAAACGTTTGACGTGCGAAACGTTTCTCAAATATCAACGTGATCCAAATTCCATCTGCACATAAATTGAAAAATATGGCGTCCCCGAGTCGATTTTTCCTAGTCAAGTGATTCGCACTTGGAAAAATGACTTTACAGAACGTTTGATATCGTTTGCAAAACCTTGTTGACATGTAATTGCAGCTCAACATTCACCAAGCCGAACTGCGTTGTGCAACAGCTTCTACAAGCACTTGTAACACATATCCCAGGCAGGGAACGTGCGAAGGCAACGGTTTGAGAGCGATGGACGGTAAGCGTTGAGTTGTTAGCAACGGCTGCGCTTCAGCTCGCCTTTCAACGACTTCGATGAGCCAAACGATGCTAATGTTCTGCGTTATGCTTGGCTCAACACTTACGAGATATCTCTGGGGCGTCGATGAGTTCGAAAAAATCCTCTTCGTTGTCAACTTCGGCGAATTTGCTCAATGAACGGTTGTGCGCGTGCTGCAAATACTCCTAGAATAAGACAAAAAGATAAAAAGTTTGTGAAAACATTTAATTTAACTACCAAGTTTCACAAACAGATAAAGGAATTTGCGATTAATTATAGAGCTCAGGTCAAACTTTACATGCTGTTCACGCTTCAAATCATGTATTCGAAGAGAAACATTTAGACAAGTAGAAAAACCACTGTCTGATTCGCTGATTTACCAAGAATCGCTGGCCCGTGTCCATTGCTTAATTTATGATTGAGGCTTCGGATACTTAATTATGCCTCTGATCTACGATTATTATGCAATGCATTGATCTTAATAGCATACTGTTATTGCTTAGAATGTCCATTGATTTGCGATTAGGTTTTGTGAAAACAGAAGCGAAGAATTGGCTCATAGCTACGAAGATGGCTAATTGTTCTCATTCCACATTAGGTGTTGTTGCTGCATTGAAAAAACACCTGGCTGGCTTACACAAACTAAACCATGTTCCTTAAAAACAGATCTGACAATCACAGTCCCAAGCATTAAAAGCCTGTTTTCCGATTACCATATATCAATAGGGATGAGAATCAATTTGTCTGTAGAAACATATGTTTTCACCTTCAGGATATCGACTGTTCGCATCATTTTGCACAGACTGTGAGTTTGCAAGGCCCTCTCGTGGAAGAAAACTGCCTGGCGTAGATGCGACTTGCCTGAAAGAAATGATACAGACGGAATGACGCTGAACTTTGTCAAACTAACGTTCAAAACACGCAGAGCGCCATTTCAACTTGTCTTACAAATAAGTTATCGGCCACTGCTGCACAGGCGAGTGTGCGCTTTCGGAGAACAAGGTGAAAATTCTACACACAACATACACAGTGGCGCTAACGGTACGCCAGTTCGAATGACGCGAACACGAGGCTCTGAATACTACACTAAAATGCTTTATGCAGCATCGTGCACGATCACTCGGTCGCGTCAAATTTTGTGAGCAGCGATTCTCCGTACTGTACATTTTGGCAGTAACATTCAAAGATGGCAACCAACCCATTGCCCTGGAAACAAGAAATTCTCGCGAAACGTTTTTGTTTGTCTGATTTGATTTAAAGATTTTGTTAAGTTTTTCAGGACATCAGTATGCCCCAAACGCAGTTCATGACGTTACAAAATCAGCACATACTAACCAGGGCAATTGTCAAACAATTAATAATTGATCAGCACCGAATCAGTTTACGTTATAAATTATTCAGACCTTCCGATGGCCACGCAAAAGTGTTGAAGCCCGGAAAGCATAAACGACCGGCTACAAATGCAGCCTGGGGACGTGACTAGTAGATGTTAAACTTACAAGAAAAACAGTAAGTCTTGGTTTAAGAATTAGTTGCTCCGTAGTATTTAAAGCATCTTATAAAAAAACCATTTCCATATCATTCCGCTATCTCTGGGCAATATGAACACAAGATACACTTGGAACACAAAGCAAAGAAACTATCTGATTTATCTTAATCCTTTGATTAATTCGAACAACTCATCGAATCTCATTAAATTATGAATGCTCAACACTCTAATGCAATAACTGGCGTCTTGTAAATCATCACCTACTTTTCAGAATCCAAGAAAATACGGATGTGTTTAAGAATAATCCACAAAACTACGTCTTTGGGTCGAATGTGCATGACGTACTTTACTTAACAAAAATATTTATCATGCGCATGAAAAAACATGAAATCTTAGACAGCTTTCGATAAGGCCACAGAAGTACTACCACATGCCTCTTGAAGTCACTGCATGCTGGAAACAGTGTGTGAATTTGCGATGTTGACAACAGTGTTTCCTCCAAGAAAATTTCACACTGAGCAAATGTTTGTTTTGGTGAGCATGCAATTGCGCAACCGTGTAGACATACAGTGAAGCGTTCTAAGCGATAAAAGGGCTATGCGATATGGAATGTTGCAACTGCGCGAGAATGAGATTTCACTGCGCAAAGGTCTGGTGGTACAGCGCGGTTGCGCACCTTAGGAGCATTGGTTGACACACACTGGATATACAGCCGGTGATTTTTTTCGGTCAAAGACCGAAATGTTTTTGAAATGACCGAAAAGAATTAAGTCATTTCGGTCAGAATGCCTGAAAATATAGGCTAATGAACACTGCTACGGTGCATTTTACTACAGCTGTGAGACAAATGACCGAAATGTTTCAGTGACCAAAGTGTCTCAGCAAAAGGATGACCGATATGTATCAGCGAAAAAAAACAGAATTACACATCTGGTCGGCTACTTGAAAAGTAGATATTGGGTCAAAAAGGTTAAGGCATCCTGATCTACACAAATGCCTTGTCCCCATGGCTGCCAAAGTCTTACCTAACCTTCTTCTGTCCTCCTTCTTTTGAGCAACCGCATCTGGCGTGGGAAGATCCAAATGATCACAGCTTCCGTCAATGTAAAGAGACGAGAGAAGCTTTGATATTTCCAAAGGCTCGGCAGCCTCTGTGACAAGTAGGGATTAATCAATATGATATATGGTTGAAAGCAAACGACGGGAATTATTCCAGAGTTCAAGATTCGCACGTTTTGCTTCACTGCTCGCTCGCATTATTACTTCATCGCTTTGAAAAACAAACTTGTAAACTTTAACGCACACAAAATATTCACCTTTTTTGAGTAACACAAACTTTCAAAAGATTCGATTTTCGCTGGCCTAGTAAAATGAAGTTGCAAAAAATTTGGAAGATTGAATTCAAAAGAAAAAATTCCTTAGATTGAGATCTTATGCAATTTTATTTTAAAGCTCAAACAGACAGCAGAGTCAAGTTCAGCAGTAAACGTTCGCCGTGGCAAAACCTATAGAGGAACAATAACAAGCTCTGAAAAGTTCAGATTATTTTGTTGTAAAAATTATAAGTAGTGGGAACCTGTCCTCATGAACTTTGCAGTGAAACGCTAGCGCAAATGTTTCGGTGTCACATTTAAAAAGCTTGGCCATCGTTTTGGCGGAGAAATTAACATGTTAAAAATCCTCAGGTCTTGCAAGTAATCGCAAAATTTCGTCAGCATTTTTAATTGTTCGTTATTCGCATTCCAGCTGCACATGTAACCACGGAGCACGTAGGGAGGTCCATTGCGTAGCGTGTTGTAGTCATAGTTGGGTCATGGCTTACAATACTCGTTTTGAATCAACATTACACCATCTCGTTTTTAAGCAAACTTAATACGCTGAGTACACAGAAATGTCATTAAAAGCAAACAAGACTTCCTTGAGAGTGCCAATATAACCTTCAAGAGTGGTTTTCATCCGGCTGGGGGTATTACAAAAGAAATGAATCGAATATATTTTCTCTCGTGATGAACTGCAAACAAAACAGTTGCACCCACAACGCGAAACAAATATTTTAAGCCACATATTTATGCGAAGTTTTCCAGCAACGCACCGTGCTGCTCCAATAACCCGACGCCGGCGTAGTAGTGGGCAAGCGCCCGGTAGTGGTGAGCCTTCACTTGCACCATATTAATCCACGGGTAAGGAACGTAGGATTTAATGTCGTCTGCACTGAAAGCGAGATCGGCCGCCCCGTATTTTTCGGAAACCTGCAACAAAGCAAGCTGCTGGAAGTTCTAAACCTACGTGGTAATTCACTGCCGAGATTTTTGTCTGTCAGATCATATAAATCATTGCCAAGTGGAGTTTTTCTTGTAATGTGCAGCGAAGTGAACGAGGGCAGTTGCCTCGGGGGCACCCGTTTTCAAAGATGCTGTGCCCCATTTGAGAGTACCGCACGTAGGTTTTATGCACATTGTTTTGTAAAAAGCTTATGAACCACTGCAGAGCCACATTTACTAAGCTCTGAATCAAGTCATGTGCTTTTCAAAATAACGCAACAATCATGTGCAAATGTGCCAAAGGGGCCCTCTCAGCAACTTTAATTTGCAGACAAAGAACAATTTAAAATCGAATGACTTCAAACAATTTATAAAGTGACATTGACTTTCATGCAGAAGCAAAATCCCAGACAAAATGAAAAATTTGACTTGCTTTCAGCGAATCAATTTCTGTAAAGCATGTGTAATTATAGGGGCTCCTTTTCGATACAACGTGAACAAATGGGGGCCAGGGGCTCCTTTGGCGATGTCTCTAGCGACCCTTTCTGAGAGTCTGCCTCGGGCCCCTAAATTCTAATATCCACNCTTCTGAGATCTTGAAGATGTTCGGTAGCAATNGCACAAAATAGACAGGAAGTTTTTGACATTCTGAGTAAATCTGTAGCAATTCACCGTTTTGTGGATCAACGTTTGGCAATATTTTCCTTGCAGGATTTTTAAAAACTTTCAGGTTTTCTCGAGTATTTTCTACGTGGATAAAAACATTAACTTCACGCACAATACCAAGAACCGTTTTAACAGAATTAAAAGCAAACAACTTTGACATTCGCTCTGAAGTACTGCAGTTTTTTCCGGCACTGACTAACCAAGAGAAGTAATTGATTTGAACTATTTTGAAGGAAAAAGTTTTTCCCAAGCCGATACCATAACTTCTAATTCTCTCGAGAACGTCAGTTGAATTATCATGTAAATTAAGTAGAAACCTAAAATCGTCCATACCTTAAGCATTTTTGTACGAAATTCGCGCCGCACGTAATCGCAGGAAAAGTAATAATTGAAAAAAGATCCCAAATTGACTTACACATGCAAAAATCTTTAAAAAATTTAACAACCATGAAGTTCTTACTAACGATATACTCCACGTTTTTCTTTATTTAACTAAACATTTCTTACCTTCATAGCTTCCTGGGATATGGTGGCACATTTACCAAGCTGAATTTCGAATCCACCAAGGACTTTCCTCTCCAGTACGCATTCCTGCGCTTGAGCTAGCATCAGCTGTGTAAGAGCATTTAGGAAGGAGGGACTTAAGTCAGGTGTGGGCGCGTTGGAGAAGTTCGTTCTCACGTAATCGAAAGCACCTGAGTCACACAAAACAGCAATAATATTTGAGCTTATTTCCTGTGGATCTTCCAACAAATATGGTGAAAGAGATCTTGGTGCGCAACGTGTATAATGTTCACAACCTATGTTGCTAGCTGCAACAGTTAGATCTAAGACTTACTTTAGTGATCAATTCTTGTTTGACACAAAATTGTGAATGGGCAAAATTATAATGCTAGAGTTCAGTGAATGGAACAGAACTAGAATGGACCCAAGCTGCACCACGATATAAGCTTTGCAGGCTCATCATTAACAGCCATGCGAAACTATGTGGTACACTGCTTACATTACATCACAACATCCCATTTACATTAACAGAAGAATTCGAGTGAAGGTTTTGTTCAGTAGACCGAATTAAAGAAAAATTTTTTTTAACATTCATCAGAATTAGCTACAATGCATCCCTTTGTCGCAGCTGTATCATTAGAAAAAGTTAAGCCCTTGCAAAGCCAAACAGAAGGTAATTCATTGTCAATGAGTCTATCGACGGAAATGGTTTGACAGTTTTATCAACGTCAACTTTATCGTCATCAAACGCCGCATGGAATCTTTTGAGGCATCGTATGTTGGTCCACGTTGATCTGTTGCGTTTGTTTTTATTTGGTGTAGCAGTTGCATCGATACCAATTTAATTTGCTGTTTTTAGTGATGTTGACAACTTTCTGGAATCCTGTAATAGATTCTGATTGTTTTCGTTACGACCTTCTCTGCTTTTCATCATGCAGGCTGTTATTTTTCAACGTGACACTACAAAATTGCACCATGTCACCCGCGAAACGGTATGTCCGAGAGGAATACAACGCTGGCAGGTACCTGCTGCGCACTGGAAAGCGTCGATCGCGATGTTGATTCCTTTCCGTTTTACGCGATCGGCACGGGTTCCAACTTGAGAATAAAGCGCCCCGATGTTGAATAGGACGCTTGCTTTCTCCAGCGACACGGACCGTTGCACGGCGGGGACGCCCGTTATCGAATCGTACCTGAAACCGGCGAAAGTGTAGAATACGTTGGTTTATGTTTTTGTGCGGAATGTCCATTCGCGACGATCAGAGCGAAGTACAAGGCGCCGCGCTAGGTGATCAAACAAGACTTTTCTAGAACAACGCCTTTCTGCTGCCGCGTCGAGGTTTCATTCGCCATGTTTGCTGTCGTTTGGTAAATGGTATGAGAGACGTTCGAGCAGCAAACCAGTCATGTTCAGCGTAAAATAAAAGAAATGTCGCCAATTGTTTTGTGCAATGTTCGCGCCTATAGGTCAATCCATATTTTGTCACGTTTTCTGGTCCTATTCTCTGACGGCGTCTCCGAAAAAAATGCAAGAAATGTCCTTTCTGAACGAAAGGCTCATTTCACGTTTATAGAAAATGGAATATGTAGGGTAGAAAACCATTAATCAAGATTTTAACATTTGGCTTAGCTTAGAAGAACAAAGAATTAGTTGCTTAACCTAACAAAATTCGTGATAAAGTTAGTAAACAAATAACAAATGCACAATCAGATATTACTAAACACAGTTCTATGCAATCTTAAGAACTTGATAATTTATATAAAAACGGACATAATTTGCGTTTTGATAAAACAAAAATAGTTGAGTCAATCTTTCAATACTCAGAAAAATCAGCAAATTCAAACGAAAGTTTGTTTAACATCTATAAAGAGCAAAGCATTCGTTCACAAGAGTTTTAAAAAACTTACACGTTTCTCTTAACGTTCAAAATACGAGCAATTTTGAATCTGCTGTTGATCATTTTCCAGTATTTTGTCGCAAAAAAAGATTTTACTTTCAAACTTTAGAACGACGAAATCAGTGTCAGCCCACTCGTATCGCCATAGGTCAACAAACCTCAATAATGCTTGTTTGCTAACTATATTTGCTTTTAAAGAATGAATCACTTTACGGAAAAAACGCTGCCAGAAACGCGTTAGAAAATTGGTGTTAAATTTAGGAAAGCGCTTTGAAGAAAAATGCAATGGAACAGAATGGGTGAAAACAAATGTACTGTTTTTATGTTATGCAAACAATGATTAAGACGGCATGGTCACTTTTTGGATATTAGACAGTACAATATAGCGATACAGATTCGGAAGGGGGGATGTAGCTTTCTCTGTAATCAAAATAATTGCAAAAATCCATTGAACCACAAGAACTAGTCATAAATCATTCTTTAAGTTAGCCCAGCCAGTTCAATTAAATGTTTTGGAGTTTGGAATCACAACGCTTGCGTCTGTTGATTACACGGGAACGCGATCAACGTTCTCCATGTTGTTACGAAGCACTTTTCACAAAAAAAAAACTTTACCTACTTCGATTTCTGTATCGCATTATTGCCCACAGACCCAGCTATTCATCAGCCACGCGCCGCCTACTATCACTGCTTACAGAGGATCACTGAATCATGACCAACCCATGGTGTGGGCAGGCCAGTTTTCATTACGGCAGACGCAAGCTATTACGTCGCGTCTCTTTCAAGACAAAAACCGTCTATAAAGCTCAAGTTACATGACTTGCGTTCGAATCATCACTAACTTGGGTCCTCGGCAGAAACAGCGTTGGCATCATTTGAAAAACGAAAAGCAAAGTCGTGATGAGCGAACCAACCTTTTAACTTAGTGCCCACACGACACTGCTTCGGTAAACCACGATGCATCTCCAGCTGTGGCTCTGTCTACATACCTCCATGCAGTGTTTCATTCATTGAAAATCGGAATATACTTGGTGAATCAACACAAAATTTAGTGTGTGTTGGCAATGTATTTTGCGACAGTAACACTACGGAAATTAAAAAATGAAGTCGTATGATAGACGGCCTACTTAAGACATCTTAAGTAGGCCGTGGTGCCTGTAGGTTTTTGATCGTGCAGTTGAGTCGAACTGGAGTTAAAGCGTGAGAGTCCGCGCCCCTATCCAATCATACAACGTTTGAATCGAAGCTGCTGGAAGACCGACAATGCCTTCACTGCCAATGTGTTGTCGCCGTGTCTCAACGCTGCCTGATACCATGAAAAGACGTTCGTAATTTGGAAAAAGCGACTGCGTCGGTAAACACGTTTGAAGGGGTAAACCCGCTCAAGAAAATCATAAACCAGACAAAGCACACTGCTACGAGAAGGTTATTACACAGACTCCACTTATCACACGACCAGGGTCCTTTAAGGCGTTTTAGGGACCCGATTCGGGTCCCTAGAATTTCAAATCGGGTCCCTAGAATCAGAGAAAATTATCATTGGGTCCCTAAAATCAGAGAAAATCTGGTCCCAACAAGGTACCTAATGTTTTCCTTAAAAAAAACCTGCATACGACGATTTACAAGGCTGTAAACGCTCAACGGCATGACCGATGGAAAACGCGTGACATAAAACGCTCAATGGCATAACCACACAGATGGCGCTGGAAAGTGCGCATCTCTGCAGGAACAAGTGAGGAAGCAAAGGATAATTCAAGTTGATTGTCACATCTCAGGTCATTTGTTTAAAAAGCTTGCTTCGCATCACAAGAAAACAAACTTTGAAAAGGTTGCTTATTTATTTGTGTTTATTTCAGAGCCAAGGTCCATATAACGGGCTAATAACAGTTACTAAAAAGGTTCTCAGTCGCTGGTAGGAAATTCAGAGGGGGTAGTCCGAGCTTAAACCAATGTTCACCGTAGGCAGTATTTTTTGACTAAAACGTTCACTCAACTTCAAACTAATAATAACAAAATCGATAAGCGGACATTTGAGGAGTTTAACATCAACTTGTTCGTGGCAAAACTAATACTTCTACTATAAAAACCTTTCACCGAAATCTTCGGTGACAAAAACATTCGCAGATTAAAATTTACGCGTGAAAATTTTCTTTGGTTTCTTTTGCTGGATAGCAACAAATTATTATCGCAAAAATAAGAAAATGAGGTATCCAAGACTGCGAAAAAGCAAAACCTGCTTCTGTAACGACAAGCCCACAAATACGNACATTTTGCAGACACAGCAGCAAAAACACCATCATTTTCTGGAGACAGAAGCACAAATATAGGGACGGCGCAACGCATTTTATAGTGGGGGTTTATGTAGGTGGTTCATCTTAATTTTTATAGTCCGAATAAGGTAGACCACCTACATAATCGTTGATTGGTTTCGTGACGTCCTCAGTGATCATTCAACCTTGGAATATCTTTTTTACACAATTTCCTGAAGGATTTAAATGCGAAGTGCATCTGCACTCCCTTTGATTTTATGGCAGGTATTTATATACAGTATTTGCCGGTATCACCAGTTCCGTAAGATACATCATTCTCTGGTTCTCTATGAAGCAAACCTGCGGTAAAAAATCTCAATTTGTTGGTACCAATTTTCAATTAATGTCGACATTTATAAACCGAAAAGCATTTCGAAAGCCTTCTCGTCATACCCATTTGTCAGACTTTGTATCTTTACACTCAGGTGGTGAACTCTTGTGCGAGTAATATGTTTATGGAGTTACGTATCATTTTAAAGTTTTACTGCGCACCATCCCCAGCTTTCTTATTCCAAACATACGGTTCAATAATTTGTTATAAGATATTTTTGTGTCAGACCATCAGTGAGAAACGGAGTGACGCGTGTGCAGTATAACGACCCATGGTCAAATAAGCTTGCTTTATCGACAAGGTCAGGCACTTGACAAATATAGATAATATACTAGAACTTCATAACGAAAAAATAAAAATGCAGTGAAATATTGAGGGGTCCCTTCTTTCTTGTACGCCCTGACCCGCTTGTTTCACTGCCCCCACAAACATGAACATTTTGCTAGAGCCATCCGCAAAGATTGGAAGGTCAGCTCAGTACAAGTCAGATGTAACTGAACATTTTTCCTCGTGTGTATTCGTTCACAAGCTTACTGCGCACTTAAACAATGTGTTCGAGCTCTAACCAGGTCGAAAGTTAAAACAACTGAAAGGAGTTACGGAACGCGGATTGAATACTGAAACTGATGACCTATAATGGCGAAGCATGCACTAACGACCACTAACGACTGGGTTTTTGTCCTTAAAATAACAGACTGATGTAATTGTTTGTACAACTGTTGCGCCATCTGCCAACGAACTGCCATTCTGGAAACAACTGTTCGCCGATCCTGCAACATGCAAACGTGTTAATTTGGGATAAGGGCCAAAACTTTCGCGAAACCCTTCAAGGTAACGCATCGCTTTAAAACCATTCACTTCACGTAAATGAACAGGGAGTATTCAAGTTCATCACGCGCGGAAGGAAATAAACACGCTTCATTGCTGTTCATTTCGTGCGGTAAGACTAATTCCTGGGAGGATCTTCGGTGACACACTGGGTTTCCAACAGCAAACACAATGGCACAAGCCTCGGGTCAAAACAGTGACGCATGGGACGACTGTGCTTTCAATATTCATATGTGGTTTGTCGTGTAGGCCGGATGAGTATCATACAATAAAATGGCGTTTTGACCTTGCATACTTGCAAACGTATCACGTAATAAAATAGCAATGACGTCGCGCACATCGCGTGGACCTCTTTTTGGCTTCTTCGTAAACCGACGGACGATCGCCAATGCAAAGTTTTCGACACAGTGCCACTCACGCGTAGCAGTGCTTCATCTGCTACACTGTTTGACAATATGGAGACATCGTTGCGCGAGCATAGCTTTGTACATTTCCCAGAGATGTAAGTCCTAATCGGATCGCCTGGAAACGCGTCTACAAGCAGATTACCGATAAACCGACTTCGAAATCGCTGCCAAACGACAGCACGCACCTGACCGTGCGGTCGCAGCCAACTTGACACGGCGCTCCCTAAACAGCAAGAAACTTTCCGGGACTTTCGTCAGGACTTCACAGAAATAATGGGAGCGATTTTGAAGGTTTGGCTCTCGGCCGTGCACGATCATTTGCAATGTTTGTTTAACTGTCCAAAGAGCATTTTTGTGACAGTCTTTACATTTGGGTGCAAAACAATGTCGCGGCACTTACCTCTATCTTTGGTCAGGTTACGGTTTCAGAACGATACCCTCGTTAGAAAACTTATCGGTTGAAAAGTAGCATTTCTTAATCTTTCAAACTATCCTACTTTTTAGCAATTCTCATCAATAGTTCATGCATGTTACAGCAAAAATTGAATGAAACTTGATGCCACACACAAATCACACCTTTGCCTCAAGGTACAACCAACATTGCAACAAACCAAATGGGTTGCCGATGTGAAGTTGCTTTTTGTTTAAGAATAAACAGCGTAGGAACGTAACACTTATCTGTGGTCCAACATCTCTGGGAGGTTGCAGCAATCATTGTACAAGTGGTTGCTACAATTCATTGCGATTCAGGTTTCTGTACTAACCACCTTGACAAGGGCTCCGAATCGAGATGAACAAATGAGTAATCGAAAACGAATGAATATAAAAAGCTAGGCGATACAAATTTTTGTAATAAAACAACTCCAAGTCTAAACCGCAACTGTTGAACAGCTGCAACGGATGTTGTGCGATCATTGGTGATTGTAGTGTGGCTTGTAAAACTTCACTGTGCACAGATGCGACGTCTCCTTACTCTCCAACGACAAACAACCGACAATCAAGCAACCCAAAATCAAAATGACAAACGACGGGCTCGTCGAAGCGCAAGGTCAAGAACGCGACAAAGGAATGCACTTTACCAATGCGCTAGGTATAGGCCACACGATTGCCCCAGGCCGAAAATTCATTGCATATTTATGATGGAGGTTTATCTTAGTCATATCTGTAGATGATGTTACTTGTGATTGAGTTGACCAACCCGTGCACCAATGAACAAGTGGACCATTGCTTTCACAGATGAGTATCATGTTTAAAAAATGTTTAGCGAAACCTTGCTAACGAAAACCTTCAAATTTAAACTATCGCCCGCGTTGCTAGGCTTCACGACTTGTTTGTGCAAATAAATTACTTAAGTCCAAGCTATTTAATGTCAACACGATGGCAAAATGATCCTGGCGGCAGGGATTAAAATGTCACTACGCTTCAACTTTTACAGAGCACTTGAGAGACGTAAGTTTGTTTCGTAAGACAGGAAAATGAGCGGAGAAGTTGGGATGCGGAGCAATAAGAAATGTTCAGGCTTACCAGTGAAAAAAGACCCCGAGAGGTCGGTGAGGAGCCATGAAACGGTCTTCGATGTGCTGCACTTGATGATAATACTCCATTAGCAATTCTATGCCCTCCTGATTACGTGCAGGCGTTCTTATCGAATTCCGCATGTCTGCGAAGTCGGCCAGTTCGTCAGAGTACTTGTCAGCTTCGTCACCGTAATGTGACGTAATGAAGGCCTGCGCAGTAAACGAGATTCTAACGATGGCGGTTCTCCTGTTTGAACGGTCAGGGCTTCAGAGTTTGTTTGTTGAGCAGACTGCTCGTTCTCTTCAAACATGGCGACATTGCTTCGCAAGGCGCTGCCCAGTTGTTTGACATTAAGAAGCAATCCGGAAATTACTTGCTACGTAAAATCAACAAGGATCAAGGAGTGAAATTATTTGAAGCGCATTTGTGTAAGAAGTCTGCGCTGAGGCATTCGCAACGTTAACACAATGTGACACCTTCCATATGCTGCGGCTGTTGACGAAGTGCATACTTCATTCCATCCAAAGCTATGAAATTTCTATTTGGGAATTAATCCGCAACTAAACCACAGTCTCAGAAAGTCAAACCTTAACTTTTGGGGCTACAATCAATTAAGGCTTGCCGAACACTTAAAAATGTTAAGTTACCTTCAAAAATTTTTCTACAAAATGTTTCAAATTATTTTCCAAGATGCTATAGTGAGTGTATAATACATCCGGTGGTTGATACGCAATACGGCTTTGACGCTACAAGCCCCAAGGTTGTGAAGATGAAGTTGTACTACCACACGCTGATGCCAAGCGAAGAGGTTCACGCTGGTTTGTAGTACGCACTACTTTCTTACAGTGAATGGATTGCTTCCTTGAATAGACGCACGCGCTGGCTTACCTCAATTTCTTTACGGTACTATACAGGCCGAGCAAGTAATAGTCACTGATGTTTCACCGCATATTGCTTTGTTTTTTTTGTTTTTGCTCATCACACGTTTTGCGCTCCGTGTATTGAAAATACCTGGAAAGTTGACATGAAGTCCAATTCGTTTGTATCCTTCAAACCCAGAGGAATCATCGGAACGTTTACTGTTTTCCCGCTGCAAAAACAAAAAATCGAGGAAATCAAACTGGAGCGCTGTCGCAGCGTGACGAAATTTAATCGAAAAAAATAAGCAACCAACGACAAAGAGCGTAAGAAACTGCACGACTGAGCGGTTTACTCTGTAAAAGTTACTTTTTGTTACTAACAAGATTTTGAAAAAGCTAGGTGCTCGTGATTTACTTTCTGAAAAATATTTATTAATATAGAAAACAATATTGCATGACAAAAATCGCAGCTTAAACTGGTTAAAGCATTTGCAAACGCTTTTACATTGCCTGTTTGATCAATGGTCACAATAATCACCGAAACGTCAAAAACAGGAGCATTTAAAGCTGACCCGATTTGACTTGCCACTTCAAGAATTTGTAAAAGCGTTGGCAGACAGTGCAACACAGTGCACAAACAATAGTGCACATTGCCGTAGGTATGATTTTGCAATAAATGTACACCATTGATACGCAAAATTATCTGCCCAGCACATCTTTATTCGAGTGAATGACTTGAAAAGCAAAATAAGCTGGTGCAGAAATGCACAGGTTGAATTTAGAGTTGCACACGTATGTAGCAAACCCTTTTACGTCTTATTCATTGTTACAGTGGGTATCGACTGAAGTAGCCTACATTTATATTGAAATATTTTTTTTTATTCATTTTGATTATTGCTTTTTCCTAATCATCCATCGTGCCAAAAAAGGCATTGCTTCAGATTCCCAAAGATAATGCAATCAGTTTAATTTTGTAGCTTGGATAGAAGCGACGTCTGCATACCAAATAAAATTTCCTGATGAAGTTGGTTGTGCACACAATGCAAACTGTGCATTAGCCTGACAGGTACGCCAACTTGACATTTAGACGGGAATGCAGCAAAATTACTTTGAATGTGCTTTTTTAATGAAACGTTTCCACCACAGTGACATCTATTCAGTAGATTTGCAGAAAATGTGGCTTCAAGTGACAAAAAATTTGATAAAAATCTTATACGCCACTGCAGATAGACACAAATGCTAGGCATTAAACAGGGATATCTAAAAACTCCTAGATGTCCCTGGGCATTAGAGCCAGTAGACCTGCGGAATATATCGTCGCGATCGCCAGTTTCTGTAGAGAAATTCAAAGACAACTTGTCAGATGGTATGCTTGTAGCTAGAATCGCTCGTATAAACGAAGGCATTGTCTTACGGGCTCACTGGAAGCACATAGGGTGTGCAAAAGTTCCTCATTTGCATTTTGTTTATGTGCGAGTCGAAATTTTATGTAGTCTAGGTGCACGTCTAAGTTCTAAACCTTCACACATATGCACTGAAGATAAATGCTAGCCTTTCCAAAATGGTAGGCATCAACGTGGTGACCGGATGTGCGTGAAGGTTTCCACAATCCCAACTCTGCAATGCACGCACAGATCCAAAGAAGCCTCTGTTCCATTCGGTTGGTAAAGCGCAGTGAAAATAGAAGTGGCGGCTCTAACATTACCAATGATCATCGAAACGCAGTTATGTCAACAGCAGTTTTGAAGGACGCTCGAGAAGCGCGTCGCTATTAAAGGTCTGAATCACAAAAGCTTTTGTGGCAACCCAAAGCGCCCAAGCCATGTCTGAAGGGCAGTAGAAGCGGTAGTTAACTGTTCAGATCCTCTGTTACTTAACGGTACATTGTGATCGCTTTCAGACAAGATGAAAAGACATTACGGCCGTAACGCGCCATTCGCGAAAGTTATCCCATTCGCTCAAGCTGGCGAAACACGCTGCTGTGCGGAGTTTCTTGCCACGCGCTTGCTTTAGCAGGGAGATATGAGTGAGTCAATTGCCAGCCACATTACGCTAATGGGCGTCAGTGACAAACGCACGGATTGAACTACTGCTCACTTTAAGTCATCAAACAATGTTAGACGAGGCTGAATTATGCAATGGAGATAAAGGAACATTGCGCTGACTTGCGTGGACTCGCAACAAAACGCCGCAGATCACTTTTCCCTCCCAACGCAATCGATCAATGTTGATGGCGTTGTACCCATTGTCGGCAGGGATTTCCAGCAACCTTTCAATTTCATTTTTTATTACCTCTGAACGCTGTCTAAATTGTCTCCTGCCAAACTCGTACTTTGTCATATTTTTCCTTTAACACACTTAGCAAAGATAAGATTAACATTTTAAAAATGCAACTGAAAAGCAATAACCTTTCCACAACATAGCCAATTTTATCAGTTCTACAGCACAAAACTCGGTTTGCGGAGGTGTATATAAATATTTAGTCACTGCTAACAAATCGCTTTCGAAAACAAACTGCAAAGAAGTGAAACAGCGTGTAAACAAAAGGCAACCGCGAGTGATGACTCCCTATGACAAACAGTTTGTCAGCTTTTACTGTTGAATACTTATCTTGCAGTAAAGAAATGACAAATATCAGTGGGATACCCTTACCTTCTGTTTTGGTATGGTTCAACAGATGAGTTCAGCTCGCTCAGTTCTTCTTTAAGAAGTTGAAGATTCGAATTAACAAAGCTAAGCTCAAGCGCGACCGTTTCTCGAACTTTCTGGTTGGACGACGCACTGCACAAACACATAACTGCGTCAGGAAGAAACGTTACAATAGCTCACTAGGAAGGTGAGCACAACCCATAAGTGCATAACAAACTCTTAGCCAGTACACATAAGTTTCATAATATTGAGAAATTTTGTGACCATCTGTTTTCTGAAGTGGTTAATAGACTGCTTGTAACTACAAACGGTTGAAAAATGCAAAGCGTGTTGGACGAGCATTGAGTCAACGCCAATTCTACATCACCGGTGTTTTCGATTAGTGACGACAACTAGTATTCACCGTGCCAACGGCTGCTTATTTACATCTCTTTGTGGTAAGACTGAAATCGAACAAACAAAAACAAGCAATTGACACCAATATTTGCCCTCAATTTTTTGCTGATTTAATCAGTTCTCATTGATTTGTGGAAAGAAATAAAATGTTACTTGAGAATTGATTGCCATGAGAAAACAGCTTCGTACGCACAGTTATTTATTGCGTAGTATGGTAGTAAAGACCTGCATTTACTATGCTTGTTGAATTGCAATTATTTAAATATGTGCTGCACGAGAAACTACGCCAAGGTGCGTTATTAGCAGAAACAACATCACGGACCAATTACATGGAAAGCTGTACAGTTGCGAAAAATGAGCTTGACATCAGGCCAAAACCTGTGTGAACGCTTCAATCGCTGCTTTGCGCTTCGCTTGTAACTATTTAGAAAGGCAAGTCACAAAGGACGCACAGGTGTGCCCAGCAAACCAGGACCAACACAGACTGCTGGCATGCAAAATCACATAGCCGCAGGTCATGCAATTGGCTACAAATGGAAACATGACATTAGAAGACACTTCTAGTAGCTGAGAACATTTGGTCAAGTTTACAATTTGTGTGTTGTGTGTCTTTGACACGCCAGCATGTGTTAAATGCAAAACAACAATACATATATGCAGGTTTTTTTAAGGAAAATGTTAGGGACCTGTATAGACCCGATTTTGTCCGTTTCTAGGGACCTGATGATAATTTTCTCAGATTCTAGGGACCCGATTCGGGTCCCTAAAACACCTTAAAAAAACCCTGCACATATGAATTTAGTGTTTGCCAACGAAAACAACGCGAGTTTCTTTTCATGAACACACAGTTACCTATCCCAACACGATACGAAACCGACAAGGTTTTACTCTTAATTGTTATAATCTCATAAAGTGTCAGCCAAGGAGTGCAGATAATTAGCATTCGCAAGGGTGACGCAGTCGATTCAATCAGCAAATCAAATCGAGCGCAGCCTAAGGAGCGCACATTCCAAGAGCATTGCAACACAAAATAAAACGTTTGTTTAAACGAAACACCTCTATTTACACATATGCCTTTTTCGGTGTCTTTTCTCCCGCTTTATAAGCTACGGAAACCTATATTTAATCTGCCACACTCCACATTTCGAAGACCGATTCAGCGAAACGAGTCACGTTGCATAGAGGTCAAGTGACTACAGCTTTCATTCATGAGGCATTAGTTTAACCTGCATTTGCATCAACATCGAGGTGTAGTACCGCAAAAAAACAATAAAAGATTATACCACCCCCCATGATTTACTATAATATGATTGCACACATATTTTTTCGTAATTTGCCACTGGAAGGGATAGTGAAAAGTTATTCAAAAAGGAAGGACGCAAAAGACTCCAAACTTTTGTCACGCAAATTTTTTATTTAATCGAAACGTTTCTGTCAATAACATGATACGCTAAAAGTTTCTGCTTTCTATATAAAAATATCTTACCAGCAATTTTTCATACTTACGATGATGTAAACAACATGATTCTGCGGAACGACCTTAACTTGATTTAGGCAAACGATCATGGGCACTCACTTGTACAGATTCTCTGCTCCAGCTCTGAGTCTCATTTGCTTGCACAATTGTTGATTTATCACAGTTCTCTGGCTTTGCATCTTGCTTCGTTGAGTTGACAAAACAGGATTACAGCCCTGCCAAAACAAAAACGTGGAAAATGTGATGTTCTATTGTGCATCGTACCAACGTAATCTAGTAATAGCTCAGTAGCTTAAAAAAGTAACTGTGTTTTATGCATAAAAGCAACTAAACGGCAACGCACCGCTTTCAGAAAAAGCAAATTTGTAATGGAAAGAAGTTGATCTCCCGGATAAGGAAGAGCATGAATATAGAAGTTGTTTGAATGGTGCAAGCCAATCACTGCTGCCAGTTAGATTAACAGAATACTTTAAGTTTGCAGCATTCTTCTGACTTCGCTTACTTACCGCCTTGGACAATCAAATAAAGTAAAATGTTGCAGTCACTCCAGAACAACAGAATTGCTTACATCTGCTTACCTTTCGAGGTACGCTTGCTGAGCTGACTGGTCGTAAAACCTCCATGCTGAACTGCGAAATGCAGATTCCTGCGCGTAGTTTGTTCTTACGTGTGGTCCCTGTATCTCCACCAAGCGAAAACGCCAAAGTGAAAAAACGCTGCTGCTGTCGCCGCGTTTGGATTTTCTTTCTTCTCTCGCTGACGAATGAAAAAAGATCTATGCACTTCTTCGTGGCGCTGGCAAACGCGTAGTCGCGCATCACACAGATAACTAAACGAAACCCAGGCAGGCAATGTTGCCACTTCTGATGTTTTAACATCAGATCTGATGTTTTGAGAGAAACTTCTGATGCCTGATGTTTTGGCGACAAGTCTGATGTTGAGTGGACTGTTACTTTTGTTTTTCACATTTCCTGTCCTTTTACGTGAAAACAAGTTATATTTATAATAATTATAGGTGTCTTTCATCAATCTTTGACCCTCATTTGTGTTTGGTTGTAATTCCAAACAGAAGCTGCCTTCGCTGCGTTGAGAATAATATTTTATGCTACGCATAACCGACTTCTCCATTTAATAACGACACTTCGCTCTGTTCTGGATCCAACGAGGTTTGTCTTTGTTAGGTAATGGCTATAGAAGCATTTAGCTTAAATGAAACTGTAACGTAAAAATCTGATGTTATCTGATGTTGAAAAAAGCAACAATCTAATCCAGGGTTTTTTAAAGGTGTTCTAGGGACCCGATTCGCGTCCCTAGAATTTCAAATCGGGTCCCTAAAATCAGAGAAAATCGGGTCCCTAGAATCAGAGAAAATTGGGTCCCTACAGATCCATACCGGGTTCCTAACATTTTCCTTAAAAAAACCCTGATCTAATCTTAACCAGACTGACCCCAGTGGCAACACCGTAGGCAGCACTGGTGGTGCCAAGCCTAGTGACGTTTCATAAGATCTCTTGATTTTTCACTGCAATCTAGCGATTTTTTGTAAAGCATGTGTTTAACGAAGGTTGGTTGTCTTCTTTTAAACTTTTAAAGCCCTTTATCATTCGTGAATAATTGATTACGTGAATCGTTGTTTGAAGATTTGCACCAACCGAATAAACAAGTTTTTCTAATCTGAGTGTCTTATTGTTTTCACTTTCCTGTGTTGTTTATTGCTGCAATGTTGCCTATGACCTTGTTTTCATTTTTTTGTAGAAAGACTGCATTAGAATTAATTGATTACCACAAATGTTAGGTTGATTGGTCTAAAATACTCCGTGAGTGTTGTCGGCTCAAGCTCTTGAAAGAAGCTTGGAGACTGTTGGTATCCTAATATTTTCCAGGCTTCGGCCTGGCCTTTAAACAAATTTGCAAACGGTTTTTGTTTTTTGAGCGAAAAAGTACACAACTAAATGATTTCAAGCAAACTGTTTACTTCAGTGCAGGGTTTTTTTAAGGTGTTTTAGGGACCCGATTCCGGTCCCTAGAATTGCAAATCGGGTCCCTAGAATCAGAGAAAATCATCATCGGGTCCCTAGAATCAGAGAAAATCATCATCGGGTCCCTAGAATCAAATAAAATCGGGCCCCTAGAATCAGAGAAATCGGGTCCCTTACAGATTGATATGGGGTACCTAATATTTTCCTTAAAACCTGCTTCAGTGCAGAAATTTTAAATCTTGATTTTTTTTCAGATATAGTCGTATCTTTTGCGAATCTAGCGGTTAGGTTCAGGTTAGGTTTAGGTTAGGTTTAGGTTAGGTTTAGGGTTCAGGTTTAGGGTTCAGGTTTAGGGTTCAGGTTTAGGGTTCAGGTTTAGGGTTCAGGTTTAGGGTTCAGGTTTAGGGTTCAGGTTTAG
>JGI24021J15306_10000656_pt1 | contig 28569 bp, 17 predicted proteins | sample Ectturendosymbi1_FD_15306 | JGI IMG/M metagenome (IMG submission 15306) | reverse complement strand
GCTAGACCGACTCTTGCGCTCTCACGCGCCTCAGACGACGGTGGTGCGAATTTTTGCGCTTTGGCGACTTTTCAAAGGTGTCCTGTGAAGGTGCGAAGCTTCTGAGGACAATTGCCAAAAAACATACCGGTAGGGAACGTTTGGGAATTTGGCGAACCAATTCACGAACCCGGAATGGAACGTGTTAACTTAAAGTTGAAATGTTCATTTTGTAAATAATTAACGCTTTATTTGAAAACACTTCATTACTTTATTCGCAAACGAAACATGTGCATAAATGTTCAAAATGTTTTCATGCGAAAATATTTTCACAATCCAACCATTCCACAGATACAAGCGGTTGGTCTGATACCTGAACATTCATCTGTTTTTATTGTTTCATTGCTCCTAAAAATACTGGTAATGGAAAAACGAATTCACAAAGCAACAAAGGCACCTGGTTGTCCTTTAGGATCGGTTAAAAAACGTATATCAATATTAGAACTTATCTCCACTCAAGCAATTTATTGTTTTACAAGATTTTGTTTAGTTTTTGAAAATATTTTCAAATCTGGATTTCATTTTGTTATAGCCCTCATATTCAAAATATTGACGAAACTCAATTTTCATTGTGTGCTTGTCCACACCAAATGTTTTGTACACAAAGTAGAAAAAATCAATATCTTGGTGCAGTATTGCTTGTGGAAATTGTTTTTTAGCTTCCTTGAAAAGGGTCCCAGATTCTTTTGTAAGTTCTTCAATCCAGTGACCGAAAGATTCACAAGTTTCTTTTTCAGACGAGTTTTCAGCAAAAGACTGTAAGACCTCAAGATCGTTTAGATTTTTATGGGAACATAACAAGTAGATAAAAATCCATATTTGTACAAATGAACACAACAAAAACGCAAAAAGTGTAACAAAAGAAGGTCCAATGCACCGTACGTGCATATGTGCCTTTCATGCAGCTGCGCTGATTTAGGACAGTTGAATGTTGCTTCTGGTGGAAAGTGTGGTAGGCCTAGTGGCGGAATCGGCAGCAGGGGAAGAATGTATAGCACAAAGCATACCAAAGCTGCAAGAATTGAGAGAATATTTCTATTTTTGTAAGCCTGAACGAAATCGGTCGTAACAGATGCTTTGCGTATTGTTTCATCGTTTTCGTGACTGTGTATTAGGAACCTCATCTCAATACTCTCAGCATTGCCAGATGTGTCGCACAGTAGAGAACGTTTGGGACAAATTGAAAAACATTGCCTTTCGTTAAACCTTTCGTTTTTTCTCATGAACCATCGTAACAAAGTGCAAAACGTCCTCAATTTGTTGCGTCTCTTCATTCCATCTTCACTCGTGTCTTGTTTATTTGGAGTGGTCACTGCGATTTCAAGTGAAGGTAATGCAGCATGAAGCTCATTGTGCAAATCGTAAGCTGCAGCGAATCGCAAGATAGCTGCTCCCACTCCAGGACAATACAACCATAGATTGTTAGCAATGAAGACAAAACCTGTAGTTAAAGCAGTGATCCAAGGCAGATTGCGCAGTATCCAAGGCGTCTGTAGTCCGCAAACCTTTCCAACAAACTGGGCCTGCGGGACACTGTAGTGTTCAGATTCATTCCTATTAACTTGTATGCAAGATAATCCGATATTTGGTTGAGCCAAAAATAAAAATCCAGAACTGAGTATCATAGCAGATACAGTCGCTGAACGTACAGTTTCTATTAAAGGTTTCATAGAATGTTTAGAGAGCAGATCAGTCCATCCAAGCGTGTCAGCGATTGATGTCATGTTGTCTTCACTGAGCTATCACTCGGTTGATGCAAATAAAATATGTGAGATTTTTATATTAATTTACCAAACATTAGAACTTATTCTAAAAAGAGAAAAAATTAGCCAATTGAAATGTTTGAAAAACCTTTGCATTAAGACGTGTTGTGAAAAACTTACAAATTCACATGCCCCTGAAGGTCATTTCATTGCAATCAATCATAATATGTTTGAAGTGTTTTCAGATTGACGAAGTGTTGTGCTGTCAAAATATGCTTTGTCAAATGCAAAATCAAACCAGATCAATATGGACATGTAATGTTTTCATTCCTGCCTACAGCCTTTGCAAATTCAGCACAACAGACATTTTTCTGATTAGTTACAGAAGACATTTTACTTATAAATTATGGAGGTAATTTTTAAATTCTTAAGCGTGTAAAAAACATTTTCCACAATTTCTTCCCCAACAACATGCGTAATTTGCACCGTATCTAGTAGTAATGCTTTCAATACCAATGTTTGAAGTTATCACATCTAGAAGTCTTTTTGTTTTGATGATTCATGTCAATCCCACCAAAAACTTAATTCAGCACAGATAGTAAGATAGTAGTTTTTAACATTTGATATTTATCAATTTTAGCAAAAGTTTACTTTTTGCATTCGAATGACTAACATTTTTGGGTTTTCAGCTTACTTTGCAGATTGACACGTTGCTATGATTTGCAACTGCACCACGTACATACACCGTTTAGCCATGCTCCTCATTTAGATTTTTTTCCCGTTTAACGAAATAAAACCTTCATATTAGTTAATACAAAAATGATGAGAGACATACTTACCGTTTGGACCACAGTCTCTCACCACTAATGCATGCATATGTGCATATGTATATATTATTTCTGAAAATTAAGAAACCAGTGCGTTGTTCAACGCAACGCAAAAATCTTAACTGAAGAAACTAAAAAGCTCAAAACCAGTTATTCATAACGGACAAAAAACTTAACCAACATTCTGCGTTTGCAGGTACTCCACAAAGTTAACATTATCGTTCAGCAAGCCAGTCAAGAAAGTACACATTAACTTTCCCATGCACTTTGAAAAACTCTGTGTGCAACAAAACATCTGATGTGAGCGTTTTCAAACAATGAGTGCTGAGTTGTAGAACTTGGTTACGGTCTTTTGGTACGGATCTCGTTACGCTTTGGCAACTGCTCAAAGCCCTGGATTCACAAGTCGTCTTTCAACCATTTGAAAACATCTTTTGCGAATGGAGTGGGTGCCTATCGAAAGTTTTATCGTTTGATGGTTTTTGTGCCTACGCCACACTCTTAGTCCCCATTGCTTCGCCAAGTGAAATAAAACCATGCGAACGTTTCAGCAAACATTGATAGAGAAAGAAGACTGTCGTCGGTGGACGTCTGTCACAACATCGGTTGTGTGATTGAGCGCCACTGTGAAATGTCTCATTTGTGAGGAAATACTTCAATCAATAGTGGGCAAAAGTTTTTGTAAACAAGACTTAATCTTGAAAAGATTTTAAACTATAATGACACTCAAGCTACTCATACGGAAACGTTGAGTATGTGATGATCTTATCTGAATTAGGGGCAGTTGGATCGCAGCATTTGCTTCATAACCACAATCAAATACAATTTTTCAGTTCGTTAGTCTATAGGTTTGCGCATATGTTTTATGACAATTGACGTTAGCATGACCTTCATAACAGCAATTAAACGATGAACAGTTTAACTTTAAATATTAAAAAAAAATTGTTCATTAAAGCAGGGGTGCACAACCTTTCCTCTTTTGCCGGCCGTATTACGTTTCCTTTGTGAATTACGGCCGCAAGTGAGTTTAACATATTTTTATTTTTTGCATTGCTTCTGTTCTGCTTCCATATAATGCGAAGAACCTGCTTCCACACGTTCGTTTGCAGTCTTTCTACTAGGTGTTCTCGTACAGTAGACAAAGAGTGCATATTAATGAACGGCTACCATATATTATATTTTAGATACATGTGCACGTCCGCAATGTTTTTTATTGAAGGCCTCACGAGTCCGGACGGCCACAGGTTGCGAACCCCTGGTTTAAAGAGATGCTTATATGGAAAATTTACTTTCATGAACAAACATGTGCAAATTTAGGTTTTTGCGTCTTCATAGTTTTTCGAAGACATATAGAAAAAAGGCACTATGAACTTCACAAATTTTGTTCTCTACAGATGGATATTCAAGTAACTTCATTCCATAAGTGAAATAAGCAAAGAATCAATCACATTTGTCATAAATCACATCAATCAAAAATCACATTCTTTGTTTATTTCACCTGTGGAGTGAAGTTACTTGAATACAGATATGCGCAAGTTTGAATGATCGCAAAGAGATGAAAGCAGAGCCCAATTGGCTGATTCTCTAAAGCCTATAGAAAACCTTCTAGAGCTTTCAATTACAGATGGATATATGATAACTTTGACAATACCCGTAAAATCAAGATTTTTACATCAATATTTATTTGCCATTAGATTTGCATCAGTATTCACAAGTTCAAATGAAAAAATTATTAAAAGGGTTTTAAAGAAAACCAATGCCCATTGTGCTATTTTTACATCACATATTTCGAATCTCGCATCCCACAAATTGTACTTTGTAATAGTAAGTTCATTTACTTTTGTGACCAATGCATGCAAGGGTGTCTGCGTACTGGTGGAGGGGAACGTATTTAAGAGTGAACAGAACTTCAGCAGTAGAGTACCTCTCTTTTATAAACATGTCTTCCTTACACGCACTTCCAACCATGACTTGGGATTATTTGCATGCTCACTCCAAAGTTGTGTATATAGGAGACATCAGTTCACAATCAACTGAGTGCTGTGAGCGTATTGTAAGAACAACTCAAGCCTTCGATCGATAGAAATTTGCTTTGGTTTCAGATATTTATTCACTTCCATCACATAATCTTGAAAAAACGTTATCACAGTACTTTGACACGAGCACGACACATACGATAACATACAACACCTTAGCTACGATTCTTCTTTGACCTAGACTGGTTTTCATCGTAATCCCTGCACCTGGTTCCTGATAACAAGCCCAAACCAGTTTGTCATATAAGTAACCTTTACTTCTGCATGACTTATCTGTTGAGTGCACGATGTCCTACCACATTTTGAATGGTACACTTTGTACATAAATTGAAGATTTATTTGCTTTTGCCCGTTTCAATGTCGGATTAACGATTAGGCTACTGTAGCCTTAGGCCCTGGAATAATTCGGCTTTCAATATTTCACTATTTATTGTTTTTATTACAAGCAACTACCGAATTATCTTCCAACATTTGACGAAATATTTGATCACATCAACTAAAGCAATTCAATTATATTGTAAGACTTTAACATTACATTTAATAAAGAGAGACGGAGAATTATATTAAACTTCCTTATTTTCCAGTGTGCTCCATACATTCCTGAGCAATCTAGTAAATAGCTTCAGACATACGCTTCAGACGAGTACCCTTTATCCGGCTTCAGCTTCAGACGAGTACCCTTTATCCGGCCCTAGCTCGTTCCACGATCGACCATTGGCTGCTGGCTGCATCGTTGCTCGTCCCAAAGTCCTCTGAGTGAGTAGATTTCTTAACATCTATTTATTATTGCCAGCTGGTTGCAATTTCCCGGCGTTGCTTGGTTGATTTTCTGTGGATTCTCGAGAAGTTTGATGCAAGTTCTTTGCCTGACTAAATTTAGTGTTAATCGCCGTCGGGTCTTTCCTATGACCTGTATCATGCACTACTGGACGTCGCGGTCCTTTTTTCCAAGTTTGCATAATTTTTTTTCAATGCAGCTTTATGAAAGTAAGGGTTTGCATTTGTAAATTTGTCATTCGTTTATTATGTCGTAACTCTTCGCTCATGTCTGGGATTCGCATTATTCTTTATCGCTTTATTTCAGCCACGTTGGCTTCGACAATTTCCGGTATTCAAAGTTTGATCTGCACTTGTTACGCATGATTTACCTTCGCATTACTGTATCGTCGTTTGGCATTGCACGCTTGCACTGATATTCTCATGCTTGGGTCATGCGTCACTTATTCCGTTTCACTAATTAAGCGATGAGATCTTAACCTGTCATGCATACTTTAGGCTTAAGTCGGGGCCTAAACAGAACAATTGGTTCTCTACCATTATAATCAATATTAGCGCACTGACATGACACCACTATTGTGGCAATACATACAAAAACTAAACACATGACACAGCAAAAAATGCACAGAAATTTTTGTTCATAACACTAAAACTTCATCAACGAACAATGTTTTAACTCCGACAATTCCGCCATTTGTATTTTTCTGATTAGTTGATTGTTTTCACGGTCTGCTGCTTCCACGCTTTGTTGGATATCCTTTGCTGTAACTTCATAATAATTTGATGTGCTTTGCCATACACAGTTTTTGTATTTTAGTTTTATAATTTTTTATCTCTGTCTGCATTTTGTATACAGATTTCGATTATTAGTTTACCGTAGTGAGCTCTAAAATTTGTTTTTTCATTTTTGTGCAGTTAACTGTTGCTAAACTAAAATGACAAAATTGTCATTAATTCATCATGTGTTAACTGCTCAATAGTGCTTTTTAGCAGCTCATCCTTTGTTTGGTGTTTGGGGAACAGTTTGTGCAAATCTATTTGTTCTTTTCAACACTTGCACAATAACATCATAGTTATATTGGCTGCCCAAGATCTCTTCCTACAAACACAACTTTATAATATTATTGCTTTCATCAGTATAGGTGTCTTCATTTTCACCAGATGATTCTTCACATTATTCAGTACATGCAATCCCTTATTCTCTTTTATTCTCAGCTTGAAGCCAAGTTCGAATAACTACATTTTCAGCAAGCAGAGTTTACAGCACGCGATGTCANAAATTGCGAAGCTTTCTATAAGTCATACATTACTACCGTTGAAGGTTCATCTAGTACACTTTGCAGGTGTCATGCTCAGCATGTTTTCTGTGGGTTTCATTGTTTGACAATTTTTGTATTCTCCCTATGCATCATTTTAACGATTGAAAGGCTGCTCTATATGTTCTCCACTATGGCTTTCTTCGTCATTTATAATGTTACTTCTTCATTTCGGAATGACATCAAGATCAACCTCCTTGCTTTCACCAAAACACTTGTTGATGCATGAACTGCCTGCAACAGTTTTAAAAGTCCGACGTTGCCAGAGAATGCGATCCTTCAAACCATTACGTATACGTGGTTTTCTCTAACCTTTGCGAAAGGGTTGGATTGTGCTCTTTCGCAGAAATGACTCAGCATGACTGGACGTAAGTTTTTTCACCCAAATTTTCCCACAGGCTACATTTTGTGATGAACAGGGTTTCCAGGTTGTCTTTTTCTAGGTGAAATTTCAAAAATCTGGCCTCGATTCAAGTTCGCTGGCCTAAAAATTTTATTTGGCCTTTTGGTTATTTTTTTTACCTCATCTCAAATTGGTTGGCTTTAAAAAATTCGTTTGCTCCTTTGGCTCTTTTTTGACCTTTTTACATTGAAAAACATTCCTCTGAAGGAAAATATTACTACTGTATTCCATTCTTTTCGGCAACACATTTGGAAAAGTTTTGCAATAAATACTAAATTTACCGACGCCCGCGTTCTGATATTAGTAAGATTTGTGGGATGCGAGATTCGCAGTAATTTTTTTGCGTAATCACTGGAGATGTGTGTACTGTGTATTTTGTTGTAAAAACTAAGCAGGCTCAACGCTTGAAGGCGGGTCTGCGTCTCCACGATAGAGATGCGACAATGGCGTGGAGGATTGTCTGCGTCTCCGCGATAGAGATGCGACAATGGCGTGGAGGAAGTGCTCTTATGATTCTGGTCATAAGTACAGGAGTGAAAGGAGATGACTTTCGTATGGGTGCAGAAAGCTGCCCATGGATTAGTATGCAAACTGTGGCAGCATTGTACTGAACGCGTGCAATCTCACAAACCATGAAAACTCGAGAAACGTCAGTAATGAGCTCTAGTGTAATGCCAAGCAAGACTTAATTTCAGTTTCAAAGAAAACTTTTAATGATATTCTTGTAATTGGGATCTTTCTTTGTGACAAAAGAATATCACTACCACAAACAAAGTTTCGTTTGCTTCTGGTCTTTAAACAATCGGTTTGGCGTATTTCTGGCCTTTTAGCACTGTTTGGCGTTTTGTTGAAATTTTCATCTGGCAACCCTGGTGATGAAATCACCAAATAATCTCCTTTGATGGTGTCTTTTATTGTCGCTTTCAGAAAGCACAGTAGAATTAAAAATATGAGTCAGCCACCTACTTCCGCATCAGAGATCGCTACAGTGGGTGTTCTCAGGTATCACTGGTCGTAGACATCCACTTAACCTCTTTACACTGTACTGTTGTCGGATTCGAGTTGGATTGACGCGTGAGCGATTCGTTGCCCTTGACTTGCCGTCGTGAGCTCACTTGCGAACTGAATGTTGGAGCGTTTTTACACTGCAAAGCGCTCGAAGGTTCGCTTCGCGCGCTTGGCCTTTGGTATTGCGAAAGCTACGGAATAACTGCAAATATAAAGGCGAAAACTGATCCACAACAGAAACGTGATTTCTCATGGGAATACTTGGAATTACCGAGACGTGCTTTTTATTTAGTGTATTGAGCAAAATAGCGGTGAGTAGAGAAAAACGTAGAGGACTGCTGGGCGATGAGATCAAGGAAAAAGCGTTGCGGAATATTCATCTCTTGATGTTGTAGTTTGGACTGGGGATGCGTAATTTTGCGTGAAATCAATTTCCTATTAAAAATTTGCTGATCGATTCCTTGCTTGTTCCCACTGTGGAGAGTACTGATTTTACTACCTCAGCAGCGACCATCTTAATCCGGCTTTGGTTTTGGTCAGTTTTTCCTTTTGTTTTGCTGTGACTGAGGTTGTATGTGTGAGAAGCTCACCAGCACAGATGATAAAGGGCGCTCAAATTTCGCTTCACTTTTGCAGTGCACGTTTTCAGCTACATTCAGGTAATATTCCAATGCAACTTCAGTTGCTGCTATGTGCAATATGTGCGCAATTGCGCTGGGGCTTAGTATATTAGCAAAGCAGAAACCTTCTCTGATTTTAATTTGTCACCTGGCATTGCAGTCTGAGCTGAGTGTGTCTACATCCGCAGTTACCCGATATAATTTGTTCATCGGTGAATATATCACAATGTTTTCGTGAGCAGCTGGGCTTTAACGATCGGTTCTATCCAGTGTCTTTTTGACAGTACGAGGCCAGACTACAGTGTCTTTTTGACAGTACGAGGCTAGACTACAGTGTCTCTCGAGCGAACCAAAAGAATATTTGAAGTAGTTAAATCACCTTCATTCTTTATTTGATTATGCCTTTTATATGCCTTTTAATCGTTTCCTATTCCAGTAACTTCGCCAAAGAACCAAGAGTATCACGACTGATCTCAAACGTAGCTGTTGCGGAGACAAGTCCAATGCAGCTGCTGTTGTTGCTCACATTTAAGTGTATGTGCTGTAATCGAGTTTGCACTACAGCAAATCACGTCAATGAATGAAAACTCGAGCCGCTTGCAAACTTTGAATTCAACTACTTTTGTTATTTTTTCTATTTTGACTGGAAATATGTCCAATAACGATGATATTGCACTGCAGGAAGAAACTTTCAAATATCTTTCTGTTTCAGAGACGCCAGGACTTCGATAAACAAACTTTAATCAGGCTCTACTGGCGTTAAAAACATGCAAACACGTTGAAAACTTGCCAACGTTTCGATAGTTGATACAACTATCTTCATCAGGGCTAAAAACGAAATGTCGTGAGATGCGAGCACGGATGTTATAAAATGTGTGCGCTCCAGGTGGCACCGTGCTGATAAGAACTCGGGAGGCGGGAAATGCTGATTAAAAGATAAGACAGTAAGAACAACAGAATGATGAACCATGACGTGGACAGAACGAAGGTAAAATAGAAAATTTTTAGTTAGACTATTGCAACATAAATTGGTAGATATCGGGGAACAAGTCCGATCGTTTTTCATTCATTGTGTCTTTGTCACTATTTATGTGAAAGGGCTCAATAAATCGGCATGTGTAATAGTTGGATTCAAATTCCAAGACTTTTGAGTTATCCCAATCCATTCTGTGATTTAGATCAATTGTATGTTGCATTAAGGAACTTTTGTCGAATCGTTTGTTTTTTATGTCCGCTTTATGTTCTTTCTGACGGGTTTCAAGGCTTCTTTTGGTTTCCCCAATGTATCGTTTATTGCAGTCACGGCATGGAATGGAATAAACAACGCCTTGTCGAGACTTTATATCCACGGGGTCTTTGATGGAAGTTAGGTTACCCAACTTTCTCACCGGTTTTGATGCGACTTGTATTTTGTGGGCCGTCAAGCATCGTTTGATTCGGTCAGTAAGCCCCGGGAGATAGGGTAGTATGGCTAACCCTCTTGTTTCATGTTCTTGGTTCTTTGTTGCGTTTGCAGGTTTCTTTCTATAGAACAATCTGTCTGGGTAACCGTTTTGTTTAACAGTTGATCTGACGAGGTCGATCTCTTTCTTTCGTTCACTTTCTTGGTCGTGTTTTTATGTTTTTAGCGCCAGTAGAGCCTGATCAAAGTTTGTGAAACTTTCAAATGTTGAGATGGGTTCAAGAATGAGAAGGAGGCCCACAAAATCCGGTCTCCATTCACTTTGCGAAACTCCATCTCTTAGACCAGGTATGGGGAACCTGTTTGCTATCACGGGCCGCATGAATTGTGGAATCTCTCTGGCTTTTCTACCTTGATCTTCCGAGAAAAACAAGGAGAGAAAACTATGCCAAGGAGCGAGAGATACTTCTCTTGACCTACTGTCTACACATGCTGTCTTGGAGGTTCGTTTTGACGCGATGCTGTGTTCTAACATGGGTAACGAAAATTTTGATGCGGGCCATAATTAAATGTTCACGCAGGCCGAATTTGGCCCCCGGACCGCAGGTTCCCCAGCCCTGTCTTAGACTAACTTGATATCGACACCAAATGCAGCAAATTGCTGCGTACAGTGAACTTAACTCAAACTCAACTCAACTCAGTGCATATTGTTATGCCAGCTAGACATCGCCGCAAAACCGGGGCATGAGGCAATAGCAAGACCAAAATTGAAAACCAATGATCATCATCTTTTGATTTGACCAACATTGGGAAACGTTTTTGCTTGAACCAACACTTCGAAAAGTTCAAATTGGTACTCCTTGAATGAATGCAAACGGCCGTTTCCTGCAGAGTGCTTTACTCTGCAAAACTTGTTTTATTTTCCTCACGTTGCGTACAAGAACTTTGGACTGTCATTAAAACTTTAGTAACGCTGAAATGCTCAAATGTTTTTGACTGTAGAACTTCAACAACGTCGTTGCAAAAAAAAAAATTGTTACTTTAACCATAAAATTCATGTTTCAAATTTTTATGGGTACTGTACTTTACATGGGTAAATTTTAAAGCTCTTATTATTGAAAAACCAATTTTTAGAATTCCTTTGCACTAACCCTTCAATATAGTTCCGAAGCTCTTCAAGAATCTCTGAAACTCAGTTTCATAAGGCGATTTAATGCCACAAGTATGGATTGTTCGGTTTATTAAAATCGGTTTAGGTACAATAACAAAGCTACTGTGCAGTCGCAATAACACATGCAAATAACTGTCACTCACATCGTAAGCAAGCTAGAAGCAACTGCTAAAACACTTTTGATTCTTGAATAAAAGCTAGTTTAGGCGTCGTGATTAAAACAAGCACGTTTCTACATTTGTTTTTTTTTCAGAGAATGTGCGAAAACCACGCTAAAAAACCTGACACGTAAGTCAAGTCTACAAACATACTTCTAAAATTCGTTTAGCATTGCAGATAGAAAAACAATCACAACAAAATCACTGCTTAGCACTCCATCAATCGTTCAATGGTTGAGCAACTGTGCAAGTCTTTTTGAATAGCTTGCAGGGATGGGATGTTATTTCCAGTTCTTGATCGAAATCCCGATGCCTATTACGCAATGCTAATGTCAAATTAAGCTCAGCAAGAAAAATACGTTTGCTTTTCACTCTTTCCTCTTCATGAGGCTGAACGCTCTGGACCTTAGCGTATATGGCTTTGCTCAGGGAATGGTAGTGGATGGCCTCCGGAAAACGCTGAAGTATAGCGCATGTGCATCCTAGATGGGAAATTAAGTCTGCGTAAAGCAGAATCAACTGAGCACCCTTGTCTCCGAAAAGTCTTTCCATTCTCGTTATGGCAGCCCTAAGCGTCTTTTCTCGTTCCAGCCAGTCTTCAACAAACCCCTGGCACCATTCAAGCCAAAGAACACAGTGCGTTTCAATGCAGCCAAGCTCACCGGACTCTACCGTGTTTGGAGGTGAAGTGTTTTTTCTTTGAACACGCATGTGTAGATCTTTCATACACGGTATCAAGTAGCCTTTCACTAACGTTTTGCAGGGAATACGGTCTTCAGTCATATTGTCCACTATAATTTTCAAAGCATCTCCGCAGCGCCACATTGCTCGACACGCCTTGGCGGTGTCTTCTATGTCATCGTAAAGAAAGGTCGACGCTTGAAAGAAAAAGATCGCCTCCTCGTACTTTCTAAGATATTTTCTTTGAAATGCAAAGCACTCCAAATCTGGGGCGGTTATTTGTTTTTTCTCTTTGATGAGAGATGTGAGATCGTTGTGGAGGTTTGCGGCTAAAGCGTATTTCTCGTTCTTGAGGCTCTGTACAAATTTTTTGAGTAGTTTTTGCATCCTGTTGTCTTTCTTTTTGCCATGTTCTGCAAAAAATCATGTAACTAAAGCATTTAAATGGAGAACAATATTGCACCAACTGCAGGGACTGCTGGACAATATCATTCTCTAATTTTAATTGTTAAGGTTTTTTACTTGTACTTGCCAGCAAAAATGTTCGAGATCTACTTGCCACAAACACAACTGTTGCTAAATAGTTTAATTCAGATATTTTGATGCATCATTATTGCTTTTCACAAAAATTAAAAAAAATTATATTTTTGTAAAAGCATTTGAGATAACTAGGTCAGTTAAGCTTTACCACATCAACTGGTACTATATTAATAAATTTTGGAAACTGATGCTTACACTTTTGCGTTAAACATATTATATTGCGATTGAACACAATGATTTAGGAGTTTCGTGAAATCATAATCGTTGATTAATTTGACTAGATGCGGAAAAAAACCTAATTAACGACAACCACTTCGCTATTGGAACCGATGTTTTGTAAAAATATTAGCAAACCACTAGCAAAATCGAATTTGCAGTGATGGGTGCAAGCACAAATTTCGTTTAGCAGTATTGAGGGAAAGTCCGGTTGAAATGATAATTAGTTAAGTCCCGGTGATTAATTCATTATTTTGTTGTTTTTAGACCATAACTTTCGAACCAAGCCGCCATAAGGCTAATCAAGGGCTCCAAAATGCGGATGTTAAAGAAACAAAATTGCCGCTTGAGTCAGGGTCCAGGGCCTGATGTCATCCAAAAAAAACCAAACCTACCATAATGACGTCACCCACAAAATCCAAAACACCCCAAACTTTTTTTAATCGAAACTACATGACGTCCCGCACCTTTTAAGGGTTCAAACAGCTCATTAGCTATATCGGGGGGCGAATTATGGTCAAACAAGTGTCTGGCTTCTGCTGATCTCGAAGGGTTGATTCATTATAAAGTGTGATTTTGTGTATTGTGTAAGAAAACTTGTTATGAACGGTTAATGAACCATGGTTTGTAACAAAAAAATTTTAAGCCCTAAATTACAAACTCCATAACGGCTGCCTTTGAAAATGAAATGCTTCTCATACTAACATGTGGTGAGTCTCTACTATGTGGTGAGTGCTTAATGCATGTGTTTTATCCAAACGTACAACTGTCATTTCGGCATTTGTTCCCGCAACAGACCACTAACGTGTTTAAATGTATGGCTAAAATGTGCCTCAGCTCTGTCATCGGCGTATAGTTTATTTGCATTGACCACCAAATGCATTTTCAAAAATGTAAATGTTTAGTCAAGAAAAATTATGCATTGATCAAAAGCCAATTTGCACTCATGTGCTTGCAGCAAAAGTTTAAAAACAGTTTATTACCTTCAAAAGCTTTTTTCAGTGATGATAAGTCGAATTCCTCATCATAAGTATGCTCGGCTGAATGTCAAAGCATAAACAAAAAAAAACGGTAAGTGTTGCATTTTTTCATTAAGCTTCAATTGTGGGTAAAAATCTTCACAAAACGGCTTAAAAAACACGGGAACTGTGGCTACAGCAATCAATACGAAACATCGAAATGCTAAATTTTAAGATGGAAAACGTAGGAAAGGTGTCTAAAATTTGAAAATGTTTTATAAAAACCGGGTATTTTTAATACTGTAGATCGCAGTATTTCAATATTGTGGAAACTAAAGCGTGAACTTCAGGCAAAACAGTTAAAGAAAACCCTCGTTATCACTTAAGGAAAATTAGGATTTTGACAATGAATCGAACATCTCAATACGGTTCATTTTCTTGTAATCAATTCATCAGAAGTATTGCATTAGGGAGGAAATAACAATAAGTTCCAAGCATAAAAAATTACCAACTTACGTGAACAGTAGTGATAAAACATGAACTGGCAGCAAAGGTAAATTTCCAATAAGGAAAAATTGGCAGCAAAGGTAAATTTCCAATAAGGAAAAATCTTATCTTTTGATTGTTGTACATAGTGTCATCGGATAGTCAACAGTAAAACTTTTGCAGCAAGGAAGAGAAAGAAATAAGGCAGTTAAGTAATCCTGCTCGAAAAGTGCTAAACGTCTGCTTGCTGGTAACGACCTTCCATTGTCAATCGTCAAGTTTCAGTCGATACTGGCATTGAAGATCTATTCAAGACTAATGCCTAAATCAAAATTCGGACTCAGAAAGCGTACTCATAGCAACCGTATCTTTGAAATCGTCGATTCCGGTCTGACGAGCTTCTGATGGATGCAGTTCCCTGCGTTCCGCATATGTACGCAATGTCCTTACTTCATTTACAGCTGAAATTGAAGGCAAAGAAACACACAAAGTACTTTGTCTGTACAAATCCGTAGGTGTTACAATGCAAAAAGGTACGTTTTATTTTGTTGTAAGCACTTCATACCGTAGAATTATGACAAGTTTCTAGTGGTTTTGTTATGCAAGTCAGGTCAATAGAAGATTGTGCTTCACTGCAGCAACCTCATCCAATATCCATTAATCATTTTAAATGGTAAGCCAATTCTTAGTTAACTCATATACAAAACGGGTGTTGAAAAATAGTCAATTTTGAACTGCTTCCTGTTAGTCTAAATTGATCTTCGATAGATCACAATGCCAATAAGCAATGCTTCAAACAGGTAGAAAAAAGCTGTAGTTGCTAACCATTTCTCAATGCTTGTTTTCTACGATAATTCCTTGCGCCTTCATGACAAATGTTAGTATTTGAACAAATTCTAATGATAAATCAAAAAACAACTTAAGAATTTGTATAAAACAAGTTAATTTACCCTCCAATATTCTTTCCATGCTTGTAAAAATCAGGGTCTCTACTTGCGTTAAAACACTCAGGCGTTTAAACTGTCTGAGGATTCCCAGCTTCAAATTTCAAGTCGCAGAGAATAGCGAAAACACTGTACAACGCCAGGCAATCATGTTTTCTGATTTGATTGTTTCTAGTAAAGAAAGGCTTGGCGACGTCATTCCTTCCGGCGAAAAGCGCCATCTCGCCTGACCAACTTCACGACATTCCAAAGTTCATTTACAACCACGAGCGACATTTTGAAAAAAAATTCAGTTCGTGCCATAAGTGCCCGCCGGATTTTCGCGAGAAACAGCGCAGGGTGGTCACGACATGGTGCGGGAGGCGACGGAGTTACATCAGATCGCAGCAAGTATTATTATAGGAAATCGATTTCACGTAACTTACGCATCTCCACTCGGATGTAAATTGAAAGAAAAGTTTACGGGTGAAAAGATGAAAAACTGAAGCGAGACTTTGAGAAAGCACGCGAACTGTACTTTCAAACACACGCTGTGTCTTTAATGCTATTCTAACCGAATCCCCAAAACACAACTGACGTCTAGCATTTCTTTCATGGGGTGTGCTTAAAATATAACCCACGTGCTTTCTCTAGTCGAATCAATTAGCAGATTGTTTTGCTAGTAAGTTGATTTCACATAATTTACACATCTTAACTTCTGTAAATTGCAAGCAAAAGCTTACGTGTGAAATGATGAAAAACCAAAGCAAGTTGCAGAGAAAGCACTCGAATTGTTGTCTCAAACGCAATTTGTGAACAAGCTGCTAGTTTCACCAAAGAAGAAAAGCGAAGATTCTACCTCCCGCATATTTACATGTACTATTGTAACATATTCAGTTGCCCCCGGAAAAATATTAGTAGCAAAAAAATACGTATTTGAATGCTGAAGGCCAACTGAACACGCTCGGCAGAAGTTACTGCTTTCTTGTCTGGTGCCATAGTGCCCACACCAACCTTATTGACTCTGTCATCAACAACGCCTTGCGAACCGTGACTGGATGCCTGCGTCCTGCACTAGTGGACCGTCTTCCTTTCCTCGTGGGCATTCCACCTGCTAACCTTCGCCCCAAAACAGCCCCACTGTCTCTAGTGCGCCATGTTACGGAGCCTGAACTTGTGCTGTACTCATCTCTCAGCTGTTCACCGGGTAGGAACACACGGCATCTCAAATCGAGACACCCATTTGTATCCGCCGTACAACAACTCTTTGAGTATCTGCCAACCAGAACAGAAGTAGGGCGCTGTGGGCAGATCACCGGTGGAATACAGAGTGGCTGGATGTCGGGGATGCAGAGTGTCGATGTCGGGGATGAAAGTGTGGAGTCATCACGAAACTGCAAACTTTCATCCTCGACATCGGCACCCAAGAACAGCGTGGGTCAGGCTTAACCGCCTCCGCACCGGTGTCGGACGTTTCCGCTCCTGCTTGTACAAATGGGATATGGCCCCTTTTTCGGCTTGTGAGTGTGGTGCAGAGGAACAGACCGTTGAACATTTTGTCCTTCACTGGCCAATCTATTGGCATTCGCGTGGAGTGCATGGCCTGGCGGTTCTGGCCGACGAGATAATCGAATGGCTGCTCGATACCTGCCTTGAGATCTAGCACGGCCCAGCAGTGGATTAGACGAACTCGCTCAAACGATGAAGCAGAAGTTCATATCATCCAGGCTTAGTAAGAGTATTTTCGAGGAACTAGTTGATAATAAAGTTGGTAAAAAATAATTTGGTTGTACAGGTGCAATACTTCATCGCCAATGAACTTACTACTACTACTTCACCAAACATTTAGAGCGACGCAAATTTTGTTTTTTTTATACCAAGACAAAAATATGGTGCTAATCAATAAAATGATCTCATATCGACACAAAAAATTGATCCCGTACCGACATTAAAGTATCCTTTTTAATAATTCCATACTTGTGAAGATGGATTTTATCACCGAATTTTTTCCTGTTTGAATGTTTACTATATTGCAAAATTTGTATTTTGCCAAGTATGGCATTAAACAAACTAAAATCAGTAGAAACATTTTTGCTTCAAAACTGCAAGTCCGCAAACCCTGGAATGGCATTTTCACCACAAACAAGTTTCTGTTGTGACTGAAACTAGCAATCGTTCTATCAGTCAGGCTGACTTTGAAAAAAATATTGCCAACAAAGAACCGTGTGTTGTTATTTTTGCGACGCATGAACAACATGTTACAACCTACGCGCTTGCTGATAAAGAATCCTGTTTAGAACAACCAGCTCCCTTTGCAAACCATTGATGCAGTCGTGCGGCCTCCTGAAATCTATAGTTAGAGTGTCTGTTTTAGTGGTGCTGTCTTCTGTGTTCATGTGTTTGTGCACAAAGGAAGACACCCCCACTCTTTGCTTGGTGTATTTATTAATATCTGATATTGTTACTAGCCGCTTTGGTGCAATGCAATATCAGAGTACATAGAGCTTGCTTCTGGTTACTACGCTCAGTAGCATGCGATTTCTTTGGTTGCTTTCTGCATTTCAGATTTTGATAGGATTGACGTTTTTGACCATCCGCCGAGTGTATCAAGTGATCGAAACTAAGTCTACATAGCTAGAAACGAGTGATTTATACAGCCGAATTTGTGTATAGATTGCAGTACGTCTGCAAACTATCTTGTATTTTCAACACCAAGTTGTTTTCAAATTTTGTAAAACCGAAACAAAACTTTTTTTGAAAACATTTTGCTACTTAAATAATTTGAAATTGGAAAAGATAAAACTGTTTCTGATAACTTTTGTGTATGCAAAAGTGCTGATGGTCTAACAGATTTACAGTGTGGGAGAAAAATTTGCAAGATCTGCACTGGAAGCAGTAACTTGAGATGCTATCACGAATTTTCGTCTTTACTTTTTTAGTAAATGCTAACCTGAGACAGTACTTCATTTCTTTATAGTGAGTTCACTGGCATTTAAACTAATGTTCATGTGATGCCGATTGTATTTTTTACAAAGAAGAATTGCATTGTTCTTTTGATTAGTTGTTATGCTTCTGCAGACGTTTGTGAACGTAATTGCCACGCTTCTACACAAATGTGAAAAATGGAAAAAATCTCAAATTTCAAGACATGAAGATCAACTATAAGATTTATGTGCTACTGAATAAGTGGCTGCACAAACTCGTTTTTCGGAGGTCAAGCTAATCCCGAAAAGTATCAAAATCATTTTGAAAATTTGAAATCCAAAATACAAAATTAGTAGCTCTTAGCTAAGAATTTTTTTGTTTGTGTACCCAAATTTTGAACGTTTTCAAAAACGTTCTAAGGGTCTGTTAGATTGCGATCCAGTTTCGACACAGAAAACAATTACACACAGTGAAGCAGTTAACTGAAATTTCCAAAAGTTGACAATTGCATAAGCATAAATGAAGATATGCAAATAAACAAGGATGAAAAGAGAGCTGCAAAAGCGTGTACACCTCGCAGTCTACTTTCATTATATTTTTCTGACGAAAGTGGTAGCATTGTAGCTTTTCAATACATTGCTCTGTTCACTTCAGGTTGGTTGGGATTTTATTAAGGATTTCATTGGTGAAATGAGAAGGCTGAACTTCTCTGTTTGTGGCATACAAGCTTTATTTTTTGTTGCTCTTATATTGTTCGAATATTGTCAGCTGCTTGGTTTTGTCTGTGATCATCATTGAAACGGTTATTGGAAATTTTCAGGAAACACACAATTCAAAGAAACTATGAAAACTCAACACAAGACATATTTTTAAGTTTGTTGTTAAAAATTGAAAGAAGCTGCAAATGCAGCATATATTCAACACTTTACCGCAAAAGATAAGTAAGCTCTTCTGTTTTGATGAAAATATTTTTAAGAAGCTTTAGCAGCGAATGTTTGGAACTGAAGATAAAATGCACTCACTGACTTTGACAATGAGAGAGTTTCTTCTTGGTAGCAAATGTTGAGGCACAAAGGAAGATTGTCAAAACCACAAGACTGAAATTAATGAAGGATGTGCTTTGAAAAAAATTGGTCAAAAACAAAGCAAAACCAAATAAAATGTCTATTCTCCTGGTTGCTAGGTTTAAACTTTAACAACAGGAGGCCTATATATTTTTTTCCTAAACCACGAAGTCAAAAAAGTATTCGATTTGCATTTATACAGGGGATTGGACAAATTTTGCCTTACGTGTTTCGTTGCTATCGGTTTAAATAATGCCAGAATATTCAGTTTCAGTATATTTGAACATTTTGATGTTTATGACGTCATCAAGGCACGCCTTGTCATTTTTTAAAAGTTTTTTTTTACAAATGCATTACAGCAGCAATAGAAACTCACATTTAACACTTTCAAGCAGTACAGATCCATAATATTGTATAAAGCTTTATTTGAACGAAAAAATGAAGTTGCTGGTTACATCGGCTTGGTCGATTGTTTTCCTGAAGTTCATATGTGGTTGCGGTGCGTATTCATAAATATTAAATTCATGTGAAAGACGTTATAAACCATGTCAGGAAAGTTTGTAAGAACTGTTTGCTTTGCCTTTAATCTTTACTGTTTCCCGCAAGATCTTTCTCCATCACGTTTTCATTTTAATCCTGTTCAATTTTTTAAAGTGCCACTTACCTGTGATTTATCATTTTAAGATAAGAGGCATTGACAATCAGCGCGCTTTTTACGTTGTTTTGGTTGTGATGCTGATTTGAAGATTTGATAAAGTGTCTGAGAACCCACTTCAAGCCAAACTCAAGAGGTGCAATAATTGGTTTGAGGAACATAGTTGAATCTTGTCATTTTCAGTTTGTTTGATGTGAAATCAAAAGGTTTCTTTAAGAGTCTTAGTTGGGATCAAGGCAATGTAATGTTTAAATTTCAGAGTAACGTAATGTTTGAATTTCCAGAGTAGCAGATCAGAAATGCTTTAGTTATGTCCGTAAGTTATAAAAAGCCTCTGCTTTTTATAACATGTATTTCCATACAACTGATCTATCACTGTAAGCAAAAAAAGCACTGTTAGAACCATTAAATTTTTTATTTCGGTAAGAGATTTGCAATGATTTTTCCAGCCATTCAACTGCTATTCCACAAACCTTATCTTTAGATGTATGCAAGCGGGATGAATCACGAATAAAAATATGAAACTGAAAGCAAGCCATGAGGTGCTTTCGCGATCAATGGGAAGTTTGTGACATTCCACTGTCAACAAAGCATCATAGCATGTGGAGAAATACTACAGTGCACTATAAACTCCAAAATATATTTTTTACACGAATCCAATTAAAAAACGGCAGCAAAAGTTTTTCTGCCTCAACTTTCTCCAAATTTGCCTAACAGTATTTGGAATGCAGATATGGAGCATCTTAGTATTTTCTGGAATTTATTTGCCAGTTCAGCGCTTTCTACAGTAATGTGAATGCAGACACATTTGGGCCAATTAGTTTTTTTCGGTGTTTTTTGCTATTACAGCAATGGAGTTCAATTGGAAGAGAATTTTCAACTGGAAAATAAATGAATTATAATATTGACGAGAACAATGAGAAATTCCTGTGATTAGAAGTATCTCTCAAACAAACATAGAAAATGAACTTCTTATTCCAAAGCAATTCCAAAGCTTGCATCCTTTAAGTTGACATTCTTATCCTTTTTTCCTGAACATGCGTGCAGTAATAGCGCTCACCTAGGTCAAAATCGGGTAGGCTTGTTATAGCTCTGTAAGAGGAAGATATATCTTCGCCAATAAACGTTGTAATTTATTGCTCGTTTCGCCGTTTATTTTTTGTTGACACGTAATTCTTCGCATAACGGCTGTTCATCAAATTGTTGAAGCTGGAGGTGACACAGCAAACCTGTACTGGTCAATGGACACAATCGAAGGAGACAAGCTACTCCCAGACAAAGGAAACTCGTCTCTGTGGTCAGGTGACCTCTCGAGCCTCGCCAGTCCAAGTAACTGTTATTCATTTCACTTTTTGTTGGAACCACCCAAACGAAACGGTACCTGAAACAAATCTATTTAAAAAAAGCCATACATAAAAAGCCATTCCAAAAGAGCGACTTTCTCAAGATCAACTTCAGATGGAAGTTTTCTTGCAAAAAGATTGAGAATAGTTTAAAAATATCTTGAATAACCTGTTCATGAAAAGTAAATATATTTTGTTCTAGTATTCACTACCGTTCACTGTCAGCCTGACGTGTATCCAAAATTTGCATTTGATGTAGTAGGTGGTTCCAAGTATTGTTCTACTTTTACAATATTTCGAGTACCAATTAGAGAATCAACTGAGAATGTTACGCAATAACACTTTGAAAGAATGTTTTTCACGAAATTTCTTCAAGTATTCACCTTTGCTTGAAAAGAATTTGCAGTGATTTTTGCTCAGTTTATTGCATTTGTGTGCCTGAACTGAAGACCCCACTGAGCTTAAACGTTCATATGCATGCAGCCAACAGTCTATTGTATATCAATACCAAACATGTTGTTCATTGGCAAGCCTGTGTTGGTCAACCCGCAGCTACATTGGTGAACCCATAACTACATTGGTAAACTTACAACTAAGCCTCAACCAACCTAATCTCTGTAAATCATATGAAGCTTTCTATGCGTTTTCAATTTTTACAAATCCCTAAAACAGGGCAAACTCACAAACAACTCCAACACTACTTATACTTCAGACAATATAATAAAATGCTGGTCTGCATTAGTTTTCATGAAACTAAATGTTCGTTTACAGCGTTGGTTAACTTTTGCTTCCTTCTTTACTACTGTTTTGTCGTGGTAGAAGAGCTTGATTACTTCGATAGTCACCCATGCTGGACAATGGCCAGAGGTCTAGCAAAAGTAGTTTCCAACTGAATTGTTCATCCGGCAACAGGATTGAACAGATTGTGCATGCTAAAACGCTGGAGCCTACCGGTATGGTTGTTGGTCTACACGCATAAGATCGCTATTGCGGCACCCTGGTCATGTCCCAGCTGTCACTCCTTTTATTTCCCTGGACATGAAGTATCTCAAGATCTGTCCAGGCATTTAGTCATTCGGTTTATTCCTGACGTTCATCTTCACTAGCAATCATGAAAAATTTCACAAATATTTATTCACAACCGACGAACATGAATGTCTCCATCAGAGGTTCTTGCTGCCTGGCTTGGCTCGCGTCCAAGGCAAGCGCGTCTTAATGTGTTCTTACTTCGATCCCATTAGAGGCTATGCGTAATTGTACCATATTTGCAAGATCACGATCCTAAAAATTTTGGCATAAACAAATATATCTAGAAGCCCATTCTAGATATCTCTGCACATAGCCCATTTAAAGTGCGAACCGAAACTTATAATTTTTCTTGTCATCTTTCGACAGTGCGCAGATACGCTCGGCCATATCTCGCGTTTCTGCGGCGCTTCAAGGCAGAATGCTTTATTGTTGTAAGGGATTCCAGAGCTTCCCCCTCTGTTTATAGGAATTGCTGTAAAATTTGACACAGTTTCACCCTCTCAAAAATTTACAAACCTCACAGCCAGTTTGCCTAGCATTTGTGCTGGCTGATCTTAACTGTGAACATCAATGGACGTGGTTATTTTTCGAGCTTTAACAGCTATATACGCATCACTCGAGCTTCTGAGGCTATAGCAACCTCTTTTATATCTTTTTGAGTGGCTTTTTGAGCTTTACTTCAGCTTTTGGGGCTTTATTTCGTCTTTTGATTGCACGTTTTTGAGATCTTAAAATGGGAAACCCACCCAGATCGGCTTCATTCAACATCAGGTTCTCCTCACATAAGGTGCTTCCACGCCATGCTTTCCCACGCCAGCAGCCGTAGGTCAGCGGCTTGAACCTTCGCGTTCCGAATTGTTTCAATGTTGTGACTTGCGAATACAAAGTTTATGGAAGCTGTTAAAAAGACATCTTAACTAAATGCAAATACTTGAAAATGAGTTTTACGGGAAAAGTACACAATATAATTTCAAACAAGAAAATTCACGACAATCATTCATTTTTATTTTTTTTCATGTATAGACGTAGACCTATACACACCCTGTCCCTGGTTGTCATTTTGCAGCTGCCTCAGATTGCTTGCTGTAATATACGTAACTATAGATAAATCATAGCCATTCACTTTGGGTGGTGGACTCTGACAAGGGTATGTATTGCCTCTACTCTTCATCCTGGTCAAATCTAAATGATTTAGAAAGATAGTAGAGATGAAAATTGGACTGAGATTGCATTGTACTGGTTCCGGACTATAACGAAGTGAATCCGAATGATAAAATCTCTTCAAAAATTTAGGATCAGGACCGGATTTGGACTGAAGAAAAGATAAAGAATTGCGAAATTTTCTCTGTTAGAAAGCTGTATTTGTTAGTTTTTGGACTCGGACTTAATATTTTAAAAATATTTTCGTCTACTTCTGGACTTGGACTTGACCTGGATAGTAAAAAATGACAGTCGAATTGTCTCTGATAGACAGACACAACCGAGTCGACGGGGGTGTTACTGTTGGGAGATGCTGGACCAACCGTATGATTTTTGAGGACAATTTGGTACTGCGTGTCGAGCATCGCAGTTTTTCAAGTTATCTCTCTCGACTGCCCTCGTTATCACGCGCAAGGTGCGTTCTATCAATAACAAATTGCGCTGCATTCTCACGTACTACACTGCGGGACCAAGCAAGAAACCTGCAGCAGCTACACTAGCACAATGCAAACGCACAAGGGACAATCTATTGAAATGAAGAACACTTTTACCTTCAGGAGTAATCGCAGGGAATACTTCAGTTTTCTTTTTATTAGAATATATTTATTAAAAACGTTTACTTTCAGGAGCAGTGGCAAAAGTAAAAACAGAGTTTTTTTTGGTTTTACTAAAATATTTTGGTAAAAAATTATGCTATTTTCAGGAGTAGTCGCAGGGGTTGTCAAGCACGCTCTGGTGTTGAACAAAACAAAAGTTGATATCGGAAAAAGTTTGGACATTCGTCAGACATGCTTGCTCAAACCATCTATCTGTACTGGTGGTGGTAAGTTCACATGAAACCAAATGTGTACAAATGCATGGTATTTTTACTGCATATTTGACAATGTTCTTTTACAAAGTATTTTTCAACGGTTAACAGGCCCATTGATGAAGTGTGGGACGGTTTGCAACAAGTCGCATGTATACTGAAGTTCTTTGCAAAACCTTGTCTTCTTTATGAATGAAACATCTATCAGACAATAGTAAATATCACCAACAATGACATCAATCCTACGCAATTAAGGAGTATTTGTTGCTTGCTGTCACAACCAACATAAAGAAATGCTTCATAGTGTCTCACCAGTGACATCCAATAACAAGTCTGGGCTTTGTATTAACGTGGGCTTACTTCGTAAGTATATCATGAAGCCAAGAAAAACTAACCAAAGACTACATGATACAACCCATAGTATTTTTGCTTGAGAATTGAAACCTGTGTGGGCCACTCATATGAAAATGTTGGGGTACACTGATCTGTACGTATGGTGGTCATGCCTAATAATATTCTAACTTTTATTGGAATTCCTTTTGTTAATATATTGTGAAAAATAACAATCACCAAAAATGTTACTGCACACTAACATTGTATCTTGAACTTGAGCAAATATCCACAAAGTATTGTTTTTGAAAACATTTCAAATGTGTCTGAAGCAACTAGATTTTCCCTAAATTTGAAAGTGCTTGTCACTTTGTAAGAAAAACGAAAGCTTGCTTCGTGAAAGATAAAATTTTGAGCTTATTTCAAAATTTTGTTTTCCGTTCATTACAAATATTTAGAAATTTTATTTCCTGGTGACTAATTAAAAGATGTTCATTCATAGAAGCTATTGTGCTTGTTTCATAATGATGAGTCGTAGTTGAAACTAACTTCGCACAAGTTATGGATACATAATGTATGATGGTTAGCCTTCTTTCAGCCTTAAAGACACAGCATTTACATTCTCAGGTTTCGCAATATCTTTTGTTGATACTGTACAAATGTTTATGGTCGTGGGGAAAAATCTTTCGCCAGACTAGTTTCTTTTCAACATCAGCCTGACAGATTCATGTTTGTATTAATTGTTGTGAGAGGTTTTGTTATCAAGAAACATATTTTGGCGTATAACAATGTTTGCATTCTGAGCCTTGCAAAAAGGTGTTTACAAAGATTTGTATAGTGCATTTTTGATTTGCAACACGTTAATCGTTGCAAGCTTTTGAGCAGTAATACCGTCGTTTCCAAACACAAAATGAAACAACAGAATGACAACCAAAATGTTTTGTCACTGCTGTTACAAGTCATCGAAATCAAAAACTCTCCTTTAAGTAAAATTTAAATATTAAATAGTTAGATTTCGATGGAAAACTTTTGCGCACAAGCTATTAGCTTTCATCCTAATATTTCCTTATTTCCTTACCTTTGCAATGATAATCTTTGGACTAAAATGTACTTTTACAATTAGTCCAATTTGCCCAATCTGCCACTTTTCAATAAGGATATCATTTACTTTATAGGTTTGACTATTTGTATGTGGATACGAGTTCAGGCTTGGGATGATGCATTTACATCAATTTTTGACTCAGGCGCATCGGCAGTTGCACCAACGGATGGTGCGGCCATTTACCCCAATGCTGTGGGAAGATGTACAGCTGCAGTTGTAACAGGAGGTAAAATCTGGAAAAAAAGCATGTAATATGAATAAAATTTCCCATTTTAGCGCTTTGTTTATAATTCTTTAAAATTCCAGTCTCACTTTAACACTACCGCAGCCAATGTTTAAATTTCGCAGACACCCGTAGACAATAGGAATCCAAGGAAGAAAGGACTTAAATGCACATGGAACTATAATACCTTGAGAGAAACTTTGAAAGACATCCAGTACTACACCAAAAAAACAAACAAGAAGCTTGTGATTAGCAGTTTTTGGTGAAGATTTGTAATCAGAGGAAATCCTTTACCTTTGTTTTTTTTCGAACCGTGAAAATTGACACTGATCTTATCACCTGTACCTGCAACTTCTTGCGGCGAGGTCAAGTCATGAGACCGTGGTAAATATTTTAAAAGCTCTTGGAAGAAGACAGTAATTTTCCTTATTTTTCCTAAATTTATTTCCCATGTGAAGGCCTACCTCTTTGTACAGAATCCAAATCCAATTGGTAACGGCTTTTTGCAATAGAATACAACAGGTGCTCTCTGTTCAAGAAGTATAATAAAACATGTTGGCTGTCACTCAGTTTTTTCAAGTTTTTCTTTAGTGGTAGGTAAATTGTCGGCAAAAAACAACTTTTAAGTGTTGAAACTGCAATAAACGATTACTCAACATTCACGTCACGACGTGGGATTTACGCGTAAACTCATGGTCGCAGTACAGGCTTAGAAATGACTAATCACAAAACAGTTGAGCGCCGTTGGAAAAAGATTTAGGCCAGTTGTTCTTAACCTTTTTTGTCTCATTTACCCTTTAACAAAATCAACAAATTGATTTTACCCCCAACAATGTTTAGCGTCAAGGCATGACTTTTCCGAAAAGGTTCCGGGAGAGGTTCTGGAAAAATGTTGTAAACTTACACTAAGACATATGAATTTTTGTGCTTACTAGAACTAATTTTAGGGCAATTGTACTCCAGCATGAATGCCAAATTAAGAAGTGGTTCGTTGAGATTGTTGAAATTTTAAAAATAATTTCATATGAACCGGCATATCACGGAATCAAGGCGCAAAATGTTTGGAAGAAGGAATACACAGCCATGTTTAAATTTTTCGTTTGTTGAAAAATATCAAACAGATTCAAACAGTTAGTCACTCAGTGAGACTTTTGTGCTTGTTTTCTACGCTCAACATCTGAGATTCTGAGAGCAGTGGTTGAATAAGGTACTCTCATGTCATCCTTGGGAATCAATTGAAATCGAATGTTTTGTTTTATGGTCATCATTGAAGAGAATCTTGCCTCACACAGATAAGTAATCTAAAAAGGTATAAGAACTCCAAATGCGCGCTTCCGCAGCGTTAGCAACTCTTCGCCCCCACACCAAATTCGGAAAATTCACAGTTGCAACGTATGAATTTGGATTAAAGCATTGTTTAAATTTTAAAGATCAATCGATTCATCTTTATAAAGCAGTTTGAAAACACAAGACCATGCCTTGATAAAATTCACACGTTCAGTTACGTGTTTCAAAACTATTTTCAAATATTCTGGAAGGGCTGTCTGGCCAGTGCACGTCGATGAAGAGCACAAAGGGTAGAAATTATGTGCAGTGCCCGTTTGTTCATCAGAGTTGTAAAACCTGACTTCACTAAGCTAGAATGGGTGTCGCCTATGCATCACGAGTCAACATGATTCCACGAGTTTATCTTTTTAAAATAAATTATTCATTTTTTCCTGATCATCAGTTACTTCGCTAGTCGTCTCCAGACTTCAGCGCATCAAAAACTCAATCTTTAAACGTAACTGCATGTATATATCGACAGTAAACCAAAAAATACGTGCAGTTAGACACCTGTTGACTCCAGGGACGTCAGAGAACAGGAAAATGACGGGGGCATTGCCCCCCTTTCTCTTTCAAAAGGAGGCAATGGGGGCGGAGGTGCCTTCTTCATAACAGGATCATGGATAATTTCATGGTTTAACAAGAGCGATTTGAAACAGATTTATTGCAGTTATTCGCGCAACAACAAAATTCAGAATGGTTTTCTATAATATCTGCAATTATTATGAGGTCAATATATTGTTGCTGAAGAGAAGCAATCATATTGGTAACGATTTGTTTGTTTTTATGTATTCCCATTGCCTTCAACTTCTTTACTGCCATCCCTGCCCACGTCGTTCCGGTGCCCCTGATTGATTTATCTAGCTGAAGGGTGACTCTTTCCTTATTTCATCGAATTTCATCTGCTACGTGATCTAAAATATCGCAAGACATAACACCTATGTGTATGATTTATTTTATACATAAATTTTCGTAAGTTTTTTGTTTTGTTCTCTTTTCGATTATATCCATAGTGCACGGTTTGATAAGTCATTCCCCAATAGTATGCAGTTTCTTTTGCTATTGCAACAGCAACCCGACAGGATGCTCCCAATCCTTACGTGTCTTCAGAAACGAACCCTGATATACGCAGAGTTCCTACAGCACGAAATTAATCGCAATTTGCCAACAAAACATGTGGTAGTCATGCGCGTGGATGGGATGGACTGAAGCAAGCGCGGGTGGGATGGACTGAAGCAAGCGTGGGTGGGATGGACTGAAGCAAGCGTGGGTGGGATGGACTGAAGCAAGCGTGGGTGG